>Ga0172369_10000721_pt1 | contig 49114 bp, 42 predicted proteins | sample LakKiv25m_FD_114539 | JGI IMG/M metagenome (GOLD analysis project Ga0172369, IMG submission 114539) | Freshwater microbial communities from Kabuno Bay, South-Kivu, Congo - kab_022012_11.25m | ecosystem: Environmental > Aquatic > Freshwater > Lake | place: Democratic Republic of the Congo...
AGTAATTTTGTGCTTAGTGTTTCGATAGTCTCTTTTTTTTACAAAGAAACTAATTTTTAATGTTCGAAATCTATATTTTTTGACTCGTTTTAGTACTTACTCCCCAACTTTTGAAACTGACCCGATAGGTGTTGTTGTAAGCCGCATAAAATTCAGCAGAAAAGCCACCAAAAAGTCTTGTCATGGCCAGATCCATCTCTCTGTGCCCGTAATAAACCGCGGGGTCTATAATACAGGCTTTCCCTTCTGAGCCCACCATATAGTTGCCATTCCACAAATCGCCGTGCAACAGGGCTGGAGGCTCTTCGGGGAAAATCTCGGCAAGCCTGTTATACAGTCTTTCGAAATTTTTCATTAAAGAGGTATTCGCCAAACCATTGTCAAAAGCCAATGCAAGCTGCTTTTCGAGGCGTTCGATGGCAAAAAAGTCAACCCATGTTTCATATTGCTTGTTCGATTGAGGCAAGGAACCAATGTAGTTGTCGTGATCTAAACCAAAATGAGCATCAGTGTTTTTATGCAAAAAGGCCAATGAGGCACCGAAATCATCCCAGAAATTTCTAATCTGCGGAGCCGCCTGCACAAACTCCATCAATAAATAAGACTGATTATTAAAGGTGTCTGAAAATAGTGGTTTGGGAATTCCGATACAGTGGGCTTCAAGCAACAACAATAAGCCTTTCATTTCCGACTCAAACATGCCGGGGTGTTTTTGGGCATCATTCCATTTTACAAAAAAATTGCCGGAAGATGTTTTCAGCATGGCCGTGTCATTTATGCAACCGCCAGGCACAGGGCGGGTTTCGTGTATAATCAAGGGGTCATCGTATAATTCAAAATACTTTTGTTCTAAAGCATTTTTTAAGTTGTTACTGATCATAGTGTCATTGCATATAATTTTTTAAATTTAATATTTCTTCTTTTAATCAGTTGCTTAACTCATTTTTGTGGAATAAAAATAAGGATAATAAAACTTTTTAAAAAAAAAATTAAAAAAAAAAGTATAAATATATAAATAATTTATACTTTTGCAAAGTTCTGGGGCGTTAGCTCAGTTGGCTAGAGCGTTAGACTGGCAGTCTAAAGGTCAAGGGTTCGATTCCCTTACGCTCCACACCAATAAAAGAACATTCTGTCCGATGGTGTAACTGGCAACACATCTGATTCTGGATCAGAAGAGTCTAGGTTCGACCCCTAGTCGGACAACAAAAAACCCTCTCTAAGTAATGAATTAGAGAGGGTTTTTGATTTAAGGGGTGGCAATATTATTCCACAGTAACTGACTTAGCCAGGTTTCTGGGCTGGTCCACATTACAGCCTCTCATGGTGGCTATATGATAGGATAGTAACTGTAAAGGAACAGTTGCTAGCATAGGCACCAGCATTTCCTCGGTTTCAGGTATCTCTATAACATAATCTGCCAGCTTTCTCACTTCAATATCTCCTTCGGTAACAATGGCTATTATCTTTCCCTTACGGGCTTTAACTTCCTGAATATTGGATAAAACCTTATCATAAATACCTTTATTAGTGGCTATAACAACCACCGGCATGTGTTCATCTATAAGAGCGATAGGGCCATGTTTCATTTCAGCAGCCGGATATCCTTCGGCATGTATGTATGATATTTCTTTTAATTTTAAAGCCCCTTCTAAAGCAACGGGGAAATTGTATCCACGCCCCAGATAGAGAAAATTAGTAACATTTTTAAACACAGATGCTATTTCCTTTACTTTATCATTTGTCAATAAGGTTTTTGCAACTTTAGCGGGAATAGCTTCCATTTCATATATAAGTTGCTTGAAACGTGATTTTGAGATGGTTCCCTTATGATTGGCAATATGCAATGCCATAAGTGTAAGCAAAGTAACCTGTGCCGTGAAAGCTTTTGTAGAAGCAACACCTATTTCGGGACCTGCATGAGTGTATGAACCTGCATGTGTAGCCCTTGCTATGCTTGAACCCACAACATTACAAATACCAATAATAGTAGCCCCTTTCGACTTGGCAAGTTCTATGGCTGCCAACGTATCAGCAGTTTCGCCCGACTGTGAAATAGCTATTACAACATCGTCTTCATTGATAACCGGATTGCGGTATCTGAACTCGGATGCATATTCAACTTCAACACAAACCCTTGCCAGTTCTTCTAAGATATATTCACCCACCAAACCGGCATGCCATGAGGTACCGCAGGCAATTATAATAATTCTTTTAGCATTAACAAGTTTCTGCTCATAATTCACAATACCCCCCAGATTGACCACACCTTGTGAAGCATTGAGCCGACCTCTCATACTGTCCTTTATAGAACGGGGCTGTTCGTAAATTTCTTTAAGCATAAAATGCTCAAACCCGCCTTTTTCAATCTCATTGAGCTGCACTTCAAGCGTTTGTATGTAGGGGATTTTCTTAATATTCTTGATGGTTTTAATTTTCAAATCACCATATCGCGGAATAATGGCAATTTCTTCATCTTCAAGATAAACAACATTTCGGGTGTATTCTATAATAGGTGTAGCATCCGAAGCAGCAAAAAACTCACCGTCACCAATTCCGATAACCAAGGGACTTCCCTTTTTGGCCAATATAAGTTTATCGGGATCTTCATTCGCAATAAGAACCAGGGCATATGCTCCAATAACCTGATTCAGCGCAATTTGCAACGCTTCAACCAAATCAACCTTTTCATTAAGTTGAATGTCTTCTATAAGATGTATCAACACTTCTGTGTCTGTTTCACTTCTGAAATGATATCCTCTGTTGACCAATTCCTTTTTCAGTGATGAATAGTTCTCTATAATGCCATTGTGAATAATGGCAATGTTGTTTGATGGCGACAAATGGGGATGGGCATTTTCATCATTAGGCTCTCCGTGCGTGGCCCAACGTGTATGGGCTATACCTATACTGCCCGCTGTATTTTTATCGTTTACAAACGCTTCTAAGTCTGCTACTTTACCTTTTGTTTTATAGACATTTAATGAATCATCCAATAAGGCGATACCGGCACTGTCATAACCTCTGTATTCTAAGCGATACAGACCCTTCATAAGTATAGGATAAGCTTGTTTCGGTCCTATATAAGCTACAATTCCACACATAACATCAAAGTTTAGTATATGTAATTTTTAATTTAAAATTATTATCCGACCTTCGGGTTCCTCTGAGTAAAGCTCTGCCCGCGTTAATTCCGGAGCCTGAAACCATAAGGTACAATCCGTAATCCTGTATGTTATTCAGAATAATATTTTGAAGATGACGGGTTATAGTAAAAGAATATCCATTAATGGTTTCATCATAAATGCCTTTGAAATAGGTTTCTCCTTCGTACTGGTCTATTAAGTACGCAATCTGCCCTGTTTCGTTGAGCCTGACCAAAGTAAGTTTTTCAGGTAAAGGATATTTAGATTGTGAATCATCCGTTTCAACAGGAATGATGAGTTCTGCTTTATTCAATACAATTTTATTGTTTTCGCAATAAGCTTTAAAATTTGGAAATTTCAATTTGACTTTTAAGCCCGACATTGACTGCAAATACAACAAGCTGTCGCCCAGCAATGTATCGCCGTTTATTTGTTGTTGAAGTGAAGGATTGGCATTGGTATAATTGTAATGATTGAAAGCATTAAACCGGGCACAATTATCATTAATCACAAAATTGTATTTTAATGAATCATTACTGTCGTTTTTATAGTACAGGGTTACCTGCGACAATACATTCATTAAATCAAAATACAATATAGCACCTTCAGAATTGACAAATGTTGTTGTAACATAAAGACCTTTGAAAAAAGGAAGAAAATGTTCGTTGTCGTTCATATTTGCCGACAAAGATTCATTAAGAAATTTTTGTGCAAGACCCATACTAAGCTTAATACGTAAATGGGGTGCATATTTTTGAGTATCGACCACCACACTGTCGCCTGGTGCTGGTATCAACGACAAGTCAGCAAGAGGCTGATTATCGGTATTAAGGACTTTGTTAGAATAGTATGTTGAATCTTTATAGATATCTTCTAATAATTCAAAAACCTTAATATTCAATTTTCGTAACTTTCCGTAATACCCTTTATAAGCAAGTGTTAAAACAAGAGAGTCTGCTACGGGAGAAGTTCCAAAATCCACATTATTGGATGACAAGCGTATTTGTGTATAAAAACCGGCAGCAGTTCTTCCAAAAACAGGATCATTGTAATTTCCCAATAAATTTAAAACCGTTTTGTCTGACCTGATAGAATCTTCCTTAATAGAATAAGCTATTACAGGGAAAGTGTCGTTGTATGAAATGTTTAATTTGTCATTTGCCGGTAAAACTTCTAAGCCTATAATATCAGGTTCGTTGCATGAAGAAAACAATGCCATAGTAATCAACATCAGAGCCCATAAAGCGTTTTGGGTAACTTTAATTGCTTTCAATTTATATGAATAAAATTAAGTAAGAATTAAGAAAGAACAGAATTATTAACCAGCACCTCATCATAAAAGTTGGAATATGCCTCAATATAGGTTTCCATTGGATGATACTCTAACACAGGCTTGTCTGCTGTTTTTAGATATTTTTCTGTTTCGGAGTTAATTTGGGGACTGCCAATAACGACAGCATCAGAAAATTCAATTGCCGCCTTGGTTATATTAACAAAAGTGGGATCCTGATATAAAGACAGGTCGTCTTTAGTAATACCGGGCAATTTTATTTTATCTGAATAGTTTTTGCTGAACGTACCCGGAAAATCATCATCATAAACCGAATAAACCACTTTAGTATCAGTAAAAATAGGATTGTCTTTAAAGGCTCTTTTAATGTAAACAGGTAACAATGACCCAATCCAACCATGACAATGCACTATGTCGGGTGCCCATGATAACTTTTTGGCAGTTTCCAGCACGCCCCTGCAAAAAAAGATGCAACGCTCATCATTGTCTTTATAATACTTTTGGTTTTTGTCGGCCAAAATGGCTTTACGCTGAAAATAATCTTCATTATCAATAAAGTAAACCTGCATACGGGCAGATTGTATAGAGGCCACTTTGATGATAAGTGAGTGATCAGTATCATTAATGATTAAATTCATCCCCGACAATCTGATGACTTCATGCAACTGGTTTCTTCTTTCGTTAATACAACCATAACGGGGCATAAATGCACGTATTTCTTTGCCTTTTTCCTGAATACCCTGTGGCAAATGACGTCCAATCTGGCTCATGGGTGTTTCCTTTACATAAGGGAAAATTTCCTGGTGAGCAAACAATATTTTGGGTTTTTCCATTGGTGGTTTTGTTTAATTTAATAATTTATGCAAATTTACAAAAAATAAATGATTTTATTGAATTATTGCATTAGTTTTGCATTTTTTTTCAAAAGACGGGTTTTAATTTTAAGAGCATTTTTCAATAATTAACACCTTAAAAAACAAAAGACTTCTTTAAATAACTAATCGCTTTTCACTATTTTTTTATTATTTTTTTGATGGAAATATTTAATCATATTGAAGACGTTAAAAATAAAATCGATTCACTTAAAGAAAAAGGTCTGTCAATTGGTTTTGTCCCTACAATGGGCGCTTTGCACAGCGGACATCTGGCACTTGTCCAAAACGCTAAAATGGAAAACAGTATTGTTGTATGCAGCATATATGTTAATCCCCTGCAATTTAACAACAATGAAGATTTTGCAAAATATCCCCGACTGATTGACGAAGACACAAAATTACTTGAAAAGGAAGGTTGTGATTTTGTTTTTATTCCCGATGATTCAATCATCAGCAACAGCTCTGATTTTAATTACAATGTAGGGTGTTTGGACGAGATGATGGAAGGCGCTTTTCGTCCGGGTCATTTTAAAGGCGTTGTTTTTATTGTCAAAACGCTTTTTGAAATTGTAAACCCCGACAGGGCTTATTTTGGGGAGAAAGATTACCAGCAGCTTGCTGTTGTCAAAAAAATGACCAAAGATTTCAATTTTAATATAGAAATTGTTCCTTTTCCGACAGTAAGAGAAAATGACGGACTGGCTTTAAGTTCCAGAAACAAAAGACTTACCGCTACAGAAAGACAATTAGCCCCAAGAATATATAAAGAACTTACATATATAAAAAACAATATACTGAACTACAGTTTCTGCGAACTTAAACAATGGTTTAAAAAACAATTGGAGCAAGAGTCAATGATGAAAGTTGAGTATGTTGAAATATGCGATGCTGAAACTTTGAAAATTCTGTCTGATGCTTCAGAAAGTCATTCTATGGTTGTTTGCACGGCGGTTAATTTAGGAAATGTTCGTTTGATTGATAATCTTAAAATAATTTTGTAATTTTGCGGCATTATGCAAATAGAAGTTTTAAAATCAAAAATCCACAAGGTTAAAGTGACACAAGCCAACCTTAACTATATTGGAAGTATTGGCATTGATGAAGATTTAATGGATGCCGTCAATATTATTGAAAATGAAAAGGTGCATGTTGTCAACCTCAACAATGGTGAACGTGTTGAAACGTATGTTATTAAAGCAGAAAGAGGTTCGGGAATTATAAGTATGAACGGACCGGCTGCACGAAAAGCTGTTGAGGGGGACATTATTATCATTATGTCGTATGCAATAATGGATTTTGAAGAAGCCAAAAAACACAATCCGTCAATAATATTTCCCACTTCAGAAAACAAAACAATATAGCTCTTGAATAAAAGCAAAGTCATCTCGGCTATAAAATATATCATTTTCCTTCTTCTGGGGTTCGGTTTGTTGTGGTATGTTACCAGAAATCAAGATTTAAGCAAAATATTCAACGAGTTTAAAACAGCCAATTATTACTGGATTCTATTGGCCATGTTTTTTGGAGGTTTATCTCATGTATCGAGAGCTGCCAGATGGAATATCATCATTAATTCTATGGGTTATAAGACAAAATTTTCCACAACGTTTTATGCTGTAATGGTAGGTTATTTTTCAAACATGTTAGTCCCCCGATTAGGCGAAGTTGCGCGCTGTGGCGTGATAAACAAAAACTCTAAAATACCTTTTAATGTTTTATTGGGAACAGTTGTAGCCGAAAGACTATTTGACTCTTTATGTCTTTTGCTTCTTATTATCATGGTTGTTTTTTTTCAGTTTGCTTTTCTTAAAGATTTCCTCAATAAAACGATTTTCCAACCCCTTTCTATGAGTTTTGAGAACAATTATGTGACTTTTATTATTTTAGCATTCATATTAGTTTTATTCATTGTTGGTTTTTACATTTTATTTAAAACAATGAATAAGCGATTTAAAAGCCAACCTTTTTTCATAAAGCTTAAACGGGTGCTTGCCGGATTTGCCGATGGCATTATAGCCATAAAACATATAGAACATAAGGGTGCATTTATCTTGCATACTTTATTTATCTGGAGTATGTATTTTCTGATGACGTACCTCTGTGTTTTCTCTTTAAGCGCAACGTCCCATTTAAAAATAGCTGATGGATTAACACTTCTGGTAATGGGAAGTTTGGGCATTGTAGCTCCTGTGCCAGGTGGTATAGGCGCATACCATTTCATTATTATCAAAACTCTCGTGGAGCTGTTTTCAATAAATTCTGCTTCTGCCACTTCCTTTGCTTACATCTCACATGCCGCACAGGGAGTGCTTATTACAACCTTAGGCTTGTTTGCTTTTGCAGCCCTGTTTTTAAAAAATAAAAAGATAAAAAATGAAAATAATTGATGCCATAAAAGCAAAAATTTTTTCCACTAAAAATATTCAGAAAAAAGTACTCAACTGGAAAAAAGAAGGCAAAACGATTGTTTTTACCAATGGCTGTTTTGATATCCTTCACATGGGTCATGTTGACTATTTGGCCAAAGCCCGATCATTAGGAGACATCTTAATAATAGGCTTAAATACCGACACCTCTGTCAGAAATCTGAAAGGTCAAAGCAGACCTATAAATGATGAAAATGCAAGAGCTTTTCTTTTGGCGGCTTTTTCTTTTGTCGATGCTGTTGTTTTTTTTAATGAAGAAACACCCTATCATCTTATTGCTGCAATTAAACCGCATTTTTTAGTTAAAGGTAAAGATTACAAAGCCAAAGAAGTGGTAGGATATGATATTATTAAAGCCAATGGTGGCAAAGTTAAAACAATAAAATTAGTTGAAGGCTACTCCACATCTGCCATAGAGAAAAGAATTTTATCTCTTAACAAGTAATTTCCAAACAGCATATTTTTCACACCTTCTCTTTGATTATATAGATATAATTCTCCATTATCAAAATTTGCATTTATATATATTTTCATTTTAGTTTTAATATAAATTTATTTTGTCTAACATTAACTTATTTTAAAATAAATATATAAATATATTATAACTATTAATATATTAATATTTTTTTTGTAATTTTGTAGATTAAAAAAAAATACAATTTTTCAAAACAGTATTTTTTTATTCTAAACATTGAAAATTTAAACTAATTATAAAAAATGAGCTATATTCAGTTTGATAAACTCAAGCTTATAAATTTGGAATATTCTCTCAACAAAGAACTGTTGAGATCGAACAGAGGGGGTTCTTTTGCCAGCACAACTGTCATTTGCTGCAATACACGCAAATATCATGGCTTGCTGGTTACGCCTCAGGCTTTTCTTGATAATGAAAATCATGTTTTATTATCCACCCTCGACGAAACCGTCATTCAAAGAGAAGCTGATTTTAATCTAGGTCTGCACAAATACCAGGGGGCCAATTACAACCCCAAAGGGCACAAGTACATCAAAGACCTGCAATCTGATTCCATACCCAAAATAACCTATCGTGTGGGTGGTGTTATTCTTACAAAAGAAATTTTACTTACCATTGAAGAACATCGCACTTTGCTGCGATACACCCTTGTTGAAGCCACTTCCCCTACCAAATTACGATTCAAACCTTTTTTGGCCTTCCGCAATGTACATACTTTATCAAAAGCCAATCTGTACGTAAACAAGCAATATGAGCTGGTACAAAATGGCGCTTCATTCAGAATGTACAATGGCTATACTCCTTTAATTATTCAGTTTTCAAAAGCCGTTGAATATGTTCATGCACCCGACTGGAATTATGAAATTGAATATTTTGAAGAGATGATGAGGGGCTATGAATTTAAAGAAGACTTGTATGTGCCCGGCTTTTTTGAGATAGAGATTTCCAAAGGTGAAAGCGTGGTCATTTCTGCCGGTGTTGAAGAATTGATGCCCGGTACCCTAATACGCCGATTCAATAAAGAAATTAAAATACGCATTCCCCGAAACAGCTTCGAAAACTGCCTCACCAATTCGGCCCAACAGTTTATTAAGAAAAAAGGAAAAAAGATTGAAATCATAGCAGGTTTCCCTTGGTACGACCGCAGGGGAAGAGATGTCTTTATGTCATTACCCGGATTGACATTGACACAAAACGACCCAAAGACATGTAAGCACATTATCGACAGCATGATTTCTGAAATGGAGAATGGCTTGTTTCCCAATCTGGGATATGGCACAAAAGCACTATTCAATGCCCCCGATGCTTCCTTATGGTTTTTCTGGGCTTTGCAGGAATATGCATCATATACCAAATCCAGAGGTTTGATCTGGCGCGAATACAGAAAAGTAATCATAAATATTCTTGAAACATTTAAAAACAATACACTTCCCCATGTAAAAATGCTCGACAATGCTTTATTACATGTCAAAGAACAGGGTGTGGCCCTTACTTGGATGGATGCTTATGTTGAAGGCAAGCCTGTGCTTCCTCGCTACGGCATGACAGTAGAAACAAACGCCCTTTGGTACAACGCTATTTGCTTTGCCATTGAAGTTGCCCAATTGGCCAACGATACAGCTTTTGTTAAAGCATGGGAATCTGTTAAATCACGCATTGAATTATCGTTTAAAGAAACATTCTACGATGCCGCCAAAAAATATCTGGCCGACCATGTTGATGGCAGTGTGACAGACTGGAGCATAAGACCCAATCAGATTTTAGCAGTATCTCTTCCGTATTCACCACTTAATCAGGACGAACAAGCAGAAGTGATTGAAGTCGTAAAAAAGAAATTACTTACAACCCGAGGCTTGCGCACTTTATCTCCACAAGACTGCAATTATAAAGGCACTTACGAAGGCAATACCACAGAAAGAGAATCTGCAGCTTTTCAGGGCTCTGTTTATCCCTGGCTTATCGGGCATTATTGTCAGGCTTTGATAAACGTCTATGGCCAATCGGCTTATGATACCATTACAGATATTTACAACGACTTTGAAGAGGTGATGTGGGAACATGGCATTGGCTCAGTGTCTGAATTGTACGATGGAGATCCGCCACACAGGCCCAATGGCTCTATATCTCAGGCTACAAGTGTGGCTGAATTACTAAGAATGTTGAGGTTAGTAAATAAATTTAAAAAGAATAAAAATTTGCAAGAAAACAGTAAAAAAGCATGAAAGTATTAATGTTTGGATGGGAGTTTCCTCCTCATATTACCGGAGGTTTGGGGACAGCATGTTATGGCATGACCAAAGCACTGCTCAAACAGGGCGTTGATGTGATTTTTGTTGCACCAAAGCTCTATGGCGATGAAGACCGCATGGCGTTGGATCTGGTAAGTGCCAGTGATGTAACGGTTGATTTGAAAAGTGTTTTGTTACAAAAATACTGGGAGCACTTTACCTATATGGAAATTTCTTCCAACCTTGTTCCCTACACATCTCCTGAAGAGTTTTCAAAAATATTTGAAACAACAGATGTGCATGAAAATGAAACTGAAAACACCATTTTTTCGTCGCGCTATCAATTTTCGGGAAAATATGGCGCCAACCTGATGGAAGAGGTTTCAAGATATGCATTGGTGGCTACACAATTGGCCATGACAAAAGATTTTGATGTCATCCATGCCCACGATTGGCTCACCTATTCAGCCGGTATTGCTGCCAAAAAAATATCGGGCAAGCCTTTAATCGTTCACATGCATGCTACAGAATTCGACAGGTCGGGCGAGAACATCAATGAGCTGGTTTTCAACATAGAAAAAAATGGCATGATGGAGGCCGACTACGTTATTACAGTAAGTAATTTTACGCGCAATATAGTCATTACCAAGTACGGTATTCCCGAAGAGAAGGTTATTACTGTACACAATGGTGTTGAGCCCAATGAGAATGCCAACATATCACAATATCAAAAATACGTTAAAGAAAAAATTGTGACTTTTCTGGGACGTGTTACCTATCAGAAAGGACCCGACTACTTTATAGAAGCAGCACGAAAAGTACTCAAGAAAGAAAAGAATGTGCGCTTTGTGATGGCCGGCAGCGGCGATTTGCTTAACAAATCGATTCGTCGTGTGGCCAAGTTGCATATAGCCGACAGGTTTCATTTTACAGGATTTCTGAAGGGTGAAGATGTGGACAGGATGTTTGCCATCAGCGATGTGTATGTGATGCCTTCGGTATCAGAGCCATTTGGTATTGCTCCTCTTGAGGCCATGAGATCCAATGTCCCTGTCATTATTTCAAAGCAATCGGGTGTTTCAGAGGTGTTAAAACATGCCATAAAAGTCGATTTCTGGGATATAGATGCCACTGCCGATGCCATTTATGCGCTGCTTAACTACAAAGCACTGCCGGAAATGTTTTACAAACACGGCAAAATAGAAGTTGACAGCATCAAGTGGGACAAAGCCGCTTTCAGTCTGCTTCAGGTATATAATAAATCAATAGAAAAATAAAAAAGTAAAATTAATATAGCATGGGAAAAAGATCGATTTGTTTGTATTTTCAGGTGCATCAACCTTTCCGGTTGCGCACATACCGTTTTTTTGACATTGGCCACAAGCATGATTACTATGATGATTATGCCAACAGGAGCATTATGCGAAAAGTTTCAGAAAAATGTTACCTGCCTGCCAATCGCATATTGTTAAACCTGATAAAAGAATATGGGGCTGCTTTTAAAGTCAGCTTCAGTATTTCGGGCAGTGCGCTCGATCAGTTTGAATTGTATGCACCCGATGTGTTGGAAAGCTTTCAGAAATTAGCCCACACCAACAATGTAGAATTCCTTACCGAAACCGACTCACACGCACTGTGTTCTTTGGCCAGCAGAGATGAGTTTGTAAAACAGGTAAACAGTCACTCTGACCGCATTGAATCTTTGTTTGGACAGAAGCCCAAAACATTCAGAAACACAGAGCTAATCTATTCTGACGACATAGGCGATATGGTTGTTGACATGGGCTATAAGTCGATGCTTACAGAAGGAGCCAAACATATCCTGGGCTGGAAAAGTCCCAATTATTTGTATTGCAGTGTCAAAAATCCCAAACTCAAAATACTCTTAAAAAATTTCAGGTTAAGTGACGATATCGCTTTTCGTTTTTCAAATAAAACATGGTCCGAATGGCCACTTACAGCAGAAAAATATGCTTCATGGCTCAATCTGACAGACCCTCAGAACGAAACAATCAATTTATTCATGGATTACGAGACATTTGGCGAGCACCAGTGGGCAGAAACGGGTATTTTCGATTTCCTGAAAGCCCTGCCACGGGTTGTCTTTTCTAATACCGACTTTAAGTTCAGCACCCCTTCGGAGCTGACAAAAGATTTGCAGCCCGTATCTCCTATCAGCGTGCCTTATCCTATTTCGTGGGCTGATGAAGAAAGGGATGTAACAGCATGGCTTGGAAATGAATTGCAGACTGAAGCATTCTCTCAATTGTATGCCTTGGAAGAAAAGCTCAAAAACTGTAATGATAGTGCTATCAAAAGAGACTGGTTCCGACTTCAGAACAGTGACCACTTTTACTACATGTGCACCAAGTGGTTTTCGGATGGTGCTGTGCACAAATATTTCAATCCCTACAATGGTCCCTACGAAGCATTTATCAATTACATGAATGTGCTGACTGATTTTTCGATACGCGTAAACGAACTCTGCCAAGCCGCTCCAAAGCCTATTTTGGAAACTCCTGCCACAAAGATTGCAGAAAAAATATCTAAAATGTCGGAGCCTGAAAAAGTTAAGGCTGTAAAACAAAAAGAAGTGGTGACAGAAAAAGCCAGGGAGAAGAAGAAAAAAACAGTTAAAAAGAAGACCATCAAAGCAAAACCTGCAAAAGCAAAAGAGGCAAAAAAAGAAGATTTAACTTTTTCAAAAATAGTTGATTTGCCAAGTTTTGTATTAAAGGAACTTGTTAAAAAAGTTGATGTGACCACTCTGTGTTATGCCCTCAAAACGGCAGACGAAGAATTTAAAGACACCCTGCTTTCTTTTCTGGGCATCAGGAAACTCAAAGATTTTGAAGAAGAAATAAATAAAAACACCAAGGTGAGCAGCAATGACATTCAGAAAGCTCAGAAAGAAATTCTGGACAAGGCGGCTATTTTATCGCACAAAAAATTATAGCATGAAATCGAGCATGATATTATTAACACAAACCGTAAATGAAAATAATTTTCATGCGAGATTCCATCTGACCAATAAAAAACAAATTATTTACAGATGAAAACAACAGTTATTGTCCTCTTTGCTTTTTTCTATTTTCATTCACTTAACTGCCATGCCCAGAGTGGCGCTAATACCTCAAAGACTTCAACAGCCACAAGTATAGGAATAATCATTTATTCTAACGATGTAGAAACCGTTTGGAATGCCATGCGCCTGGCTAATTTTTCGAAAAGTGAGGGTGACACCGTTTCCATTTTTTTATTAGGCAAAGGAGTGGAACTTGAAAACCTGGTAAAAAGCAATAATGATATCAAAGAACAAACCGATGCTTTCCTTGATGGTGGCGGACACATTCTTGGCTGTGGCACCTGCCTTGCCAGCAGAAAAAACAATGAGCCCCAGGTTTGCAAGTTCTCATCAATGGCTGATTTGTACGATCTGGTAAAAAAGAACAAAAAAGTACTGACTTTTTAAATTTATTTCTACAAATGGGAACTATTAATAAAAAAAAGACCCCCATAAAATCACAAAAGAGCGAAAGCAAGAAACAACCACAACCTATAGTTTACAATATATTGCTGGGTGTTATTCTGCTGCTTACTTTAATGGTCTATTCCAATGCCCTTAAAAATGAATTTCTGGTGAACTGGGACGACGATGGATATATACTGAACAACCCTACAGTACAGCAATTAAATAAGGAAAGTGTTAAGGAAATATTCACTTCATTTCACATGGGCAACTACCACCCCCTCACAACACTGGTGTATGCTCTTGAATTTAAGTGGTTTAAGTTCATTCCCAAATCTTATCACTTCATCAATTTACTGTTTCATTTGTTGAATGTGGGGCTGGTGTATCTCTTTATAAAAGGCCTGACAAAGAAAAATATCGTGGCACTCATTACCTGTGCCCTCTTTGCCTTGCACCCCATGCATGTAGAGTCTGTGGCATGGGTTTCAGAGCTTAAAGATGTGCTATACACCTTTTTCTTTTTGCTGTCACTTATATTCTACTTGCGGTTTTCGGACAATAAGCATTTTACCTCATATGTAGTTTCTCTGTTGTTATTTGTTTTATCGCTCCTGTCAAAGTCGGCTGCTGTGGTTTTGCCTCTGGTGCTGATACTCACAGATTATATCCAGAATAAAAAAATTGAAATCAAAAGCTTGATGCTGAAAATGCCTTTCTTTCTTTTGTCTTTGTTGTTTGGCATCATTGCGCTTAAATCGCAGGACGCACAGGCACAGCACCTCACACCCGATTACTCAGCAGTCAATTCTTTCTTTGTCGGCACCTATGCGCTGAGTGTTTATATCTTCAAATTTTTTATTCCCTTACAACTATCGGCATTTTATCCCCATCCTGTGCTGAATGGCAGCTCTCTTCCTCTTTTATATTATCTGTCGCCCCTTTTAATAGCAGCCTTTGTGTATGCCGTATTTCGTATTGTGAAGGACAAAAAAGCCGTGCTTTTTGGCATGCTGTTTCTTTTTGTTACCATTGTTTTGGTATTGCAGTTTTTCCCAGTGGGTGGTGCCATAGTGGCAGAGCGTTACACGTATGTGCCTTATATTGGATTGGCTTTTATTTTTGCCTGTCATTTTGAATATGTTTACAATAAGTTACGAGACAACAGAGCCATGCTAACTTCCGCCCTTGCAGTAATCGTAATTCTTTTTTCTGTTCTGTCTTTCAGCCGCACCAGCGTGTGGGCCAATGGCATCACCTTGTTCGATGATGTTATTGAGAAAACCCCCGATGCCTTCTACGCCTACCACTCAAGGGGTATTGCATACTACTATGCCGGTAATTATACAGAGTCGTTGAAAGATTACAACAAAGCCATTGAGTTGAATAAATCTTATGGCTTAACCTTCTACAACAGGGGCCTGACACAGATGATGCTCAAAAACAACAAAGACGCCCAAAGCGATTTTACACGCACCATAGAACTTATCCCAACCCACGACCAAGCTTACAACGACAGGGCCATAGCTACTTACAACCTGGGGCAGTTCGACGATGCCATTAAAGATTATTCCAAGTCAATAGCTCTGAACCCCGAAAACACCAAGGCCTACTACAACAGAGGTGTTACCTGGTATCGCCTCAACAACAAATCAAACGCCTGTGCCGACTGGCAAAAAGCTTCACAGTTAGGACTGAAAGAAGGTGGGGATATGTATGGGAAGTATTGTGGGAAATAAAGAAGTGAGCTACACTTCGACTAACGCTCAGTGTAAAAAGTGAACTAAAGTGCCTAAAATTGTCTTGGCAGAATGTCGAATATCGAACACCGAATCTCGATTTCAGATTTATTTTAAAACACAAAAAATAAAAATGGAACGCTGATTTTAAAAAAGATGATTATTATGAACCACAATTTTGGTTATTAAGACTTGATATTGATGTTATATTAAATGATTACACATGTGCATTGAAATTTTGCCCGATAGGGCATAAATATCAATAAAAAATAATTAAACAATTAATTGATTCACCTTTAGGAGATTAACTTTGGCAAATTTGATTGTAAATGTCCATACGGACAATAAATTACAAGTCTATATCATTTTTTATTGACATTAAAGTCCTACGGACTATTAATAAAACTGATTGTGAATTTTGTGTTATTCATTATTATACTCAAAATAATTCATCGGAAAAAAAATAAAAAACCTCTTAATTAATTACATCTATCAAGATCCTGGCTCCAAATAGTTCTTTTAGGAACTATACTATGAATAGGTGTGCCTCCACAACTATCGCAAGGACACCAGACAATACCATATTTACATAAATACGTACCATTATAATCATAGTATTCGGCACACTCCCACTCCCTATATCTGTGTAAGACATAAACAATTTGTTGATTTTCAGTATTAATATATTCACTTATCCCAAGGCAACTACCTGTCTTTTTAGAATTTACAATTTCATCTTTTACCCATTGTGGAATATCATCAGGATAATCTTTTTTACATGTTGTTAGTGTAACGGCCAAAAAGAAAAATAGAATTATTTTTTTCATTTTACTTATTTTTTAAATGTATATCCTATGCCCAAACCAAGCCATAAAGAAAATCCTCTTTTAAAACTATTTTGAGGTATATTACTACAAAGAATACCCGTTTTAAAAAACAAACCACCCTTTGGTTTTTGATACCGATAGCCTGCTCTCACACCATAACAAGAATACGAATCATAAATTTTCAAGAGATCTTCACTATACAATCGAACTACTTGAGTATAACCTATACCAAGTTCTAAGTGGTGCTTTTTACCATATAAAAAATCAATTTCCGCAGGGTAAATAAATATATCGTTAAAGCTTAATGGAGGTGGTATGAATTCTACTCCAACTCTTGCAGAAATTTTAAATAGTTTTTTTTGAATAAAATCCTATCATAATTTAAGGAATAATACCCACCGTTTCCAAACAATTCAAAGTAAACTGTATTCTTAGAAATGCATGTGGAATCTTGCGTTGCTTGTGCAAAGGATTGGGTCAGAAGTGTTGTTTTGAGTAATATTATGATTGTAAATATTTTCATGTATACTATTCTAAATATTGAAAAACATATTATTATTCAATTCTTTTCAATAGGATTTCATAGTTTAACTTCGAAATTCAAACTCTTGATTTTATTTTTTCACAATAGAAATATTTTTTAGAATTTTATTATCAATTATTAATATGCAATAATAAACACCCGATGCAAAATTATCTCCTGAAATTGGAATATTATAGATTCCTTCGTTAAGTTTTCTGTTTCTGATTTGGTCATACATTATTCTTCCAAAATTGTCCAAAATTTTTAATGTTACAAAGCTTGACTTTTGTAAAGTAAATTGAATATTAGTGAATATTGAAAAGGGATTTGGCGAAATTGATAAGGTATTTTCAAACATATATGTTTGCTTTACTTTATTTGAGTCCAAAGAAATATTTTCTTTCTCATTAGTATTAAAAGATTTTAAAATATTACTATTATTTGGATTAGCTTTTTTATATACGCTTGAACATAGGTTAGGGTCAATTGAAGCACTAAAAGCACTACCTGCTTTTGCTTCAAATCCAGGTGGGCGCAGTTCAATTGATTCTCCAGCTGTCATATTAACAGTTGCGCCAGATTCTATAATAAACACAGGATCTGTTATAATTGGTTCTGCATAAGATGAATTATCAACACCTGCAGATGGGTCAATGACTAAATTACCTTTAACTATAAAGTCTTGATCATATACAACATCTCTGTTGTAAAGTGTTAAATCAACACATTCATTTTCCCATTGTGCTTGGACAACTTCTGCATGTCCTTTATTTGAATGTCCGCCATTATAATAAGGCATTGAAGGAAGGGAATTATGACCAGCAATAAAAGAAGAATAAAAATCCATGATGATTCCATAAACATTTGGCATAGAAGCAGAAGTATCTGCACCATCAAAACTTTTAAAGGGCATATAATTTAATGCGCTAAAATCTAATTGTCCAGAAGGATATACAGGATAATTTTGTCCATTTACAGCTTCATTAAAGCCTCCGTTTTGATCGAAGATGTTTTTAGTAAACATATTTCTTAATCGAATCATATCATTACTAGCAAAGGGGGTGTTAGGTTGAAAATAATAACAATCCAAAGGGAACCAAGTATCAATTGATCCATGACTTATATCTTCAAAATAATATGTATATCCAAGATAATCCGGTTCATTATTATAATATATATAATGAGGAGGAACCCACACCCAAACACTGCAATTTCTAACAGGAATACTCCAACCTGAATGATACCACCAATACGCATTATTATTTGTAGTATAAAATACAGGTGCATTATAAAACATATCTTCACAAGAATCATAAAAATAAATATTACCTTTCATTTTGTTAGCCAAATTTATCGCTTTTGGTTGATAAACGGAAGTGTTTGGATCTGAAAGCCCCATGAATAATAAAGCTCTGGCAAATCCAATTTGTTTATTGATTTCGGCACCAACAACAGCATTAGGTGAATTTGTAAAGCCTAAATTATCATTCCAGTAACCGTTTGCAAGAAACCAATCAAGTGTTTCGTCAACTCTGTATCCAAGCCAGTTTGCATATTGACCGAATGTGCTAAATGTTTGATAAAAGGGTGAGTTGCTTGCTATATTAACTATTTCAGAAAATTGATACAAGGAGACATTTTGTAATGATGGTTCCTCTATTCGAACAAAATAAACAAAACGAGACATTGCTCCAATAATATATCCATCTAAATACATACAATCACTAATACCATTAGCACAACAATTACCACATCCCCAACGCGGCTCATTGCTAATATTAGCAAAATCGTGTCTGTTTTTCATCATACATAGACTTTGAATAACAAATTTATACATATAAGCTTTATCTAAAGTAGCTTTATACATAGTAATATAGCCATCTAGTATTTTTGACATTCCATCACCAAACACTTCAACATCATTATTTGGTGAAATGTTGCAAGGTTGATAACTGTTATTAATAATTAAAGAATTAAATAAATCAAACTCCTCTTTAATTCTAAGAGATTGATAACTTTGCCCATAAAGTAATGAAGTATAAAAAAATAAAATTAAAAAAATTCTATATATTTTTTTCATTTTTAATCCTCCCCCCAAATTTTGCGTTTATATATTAAATCTTTAGGAATAAAATAACTACAAGTATCATATGGCAGATACTCTAAAGTACTACAAATCAAAAGTCCATTATAATCAAAGTATTCATGCTTATTTGGTGCTGACTCATCATCAGTAAAGTAATATATAATACTACCATTAAGTGTATATTCAGCAATAGTCAAATGAAAACATTCTTTATTTTGACTACTGCAATCTTTATTTTTACAACATTCGATTTTATCTTTTAGCCAGTCAGGAATATCCTTAGGGTAATCTTTTTTACATGAAAATAATGATAAAAGCACAATTAAGGTAAAAAAAATAAATTTATTTTTTTTCATACTTTTTAGTTTTTTATTAATGTATAGAAATAAAACATTTCAATCTATCAATGATTTTTTTTGATGACTCATAGAAAAGGAATAATTATAAAAAATTCAAAATAATTTCAAAGTCGATTAGATTTAATCAGTCAATACCATTCTTTTTGTGTCTATTTCTTTCCCATCTATTATTAAAGTATAGAGGTACATCCCTGCCGTTAATTCATTGCCATTTATATTAATACTGGTTTCCCCTTTTCTGTTAATTAATATTTTTCTTAATTGTGTACCTTGCATATTGTATATAAATACAAAAGCGGTCTGTGTGTTTTCTGGCACATAACAGCCAATCCTGGTTTCTGAAGTAAAAGGATTGGGCTTATTCTGATACAATCTTGCATTTAAATTATCATTTTTATTATCATTATTGTCAGCACTCATTTTCAAATCAGATTCTATTGATGAGGACTTACAACATATATTAAGCTGAATTTCAAGTTCTTCAATTTTCGAATTTTGCTGTTTAATTGTTTCAATTATTAAAGGGATAAACCCAATATAATCAATACCAAGTATGCTGTCTGCACCTTCATATACCAGTTCAGGAAGTAGTTGCCGAACTTCTTGTGCAATTAAACCATAGTGCGTCTTACTAATATAAATATTTTCTGTTTCATTAATAGTTGAAGTATCAGTTGGAATAATGCCTTCAGCTTTCAGTTCTTGCTTTGTTTTAAATAAATAAGAGACCGGATTAAGTTGATAAATTTTATTAAATGTACTATTTGTCAATGGAGTAACATTCTTTTTCAAACTTAAGTCAGAGTTATAAACTGTAGTATTTACAGTAAGTGCATCCGTAATCTTTACATTTCCGTTGAAAAACCCTGCCCAATTACCACTCGTGTTTGCAACACTTCTTCCTTGCATGGCACCAAATATGGCTGCGCCATTTAAACTACCTATCAATTTTCCGTAAACACCATAATTATACCCCGTTGTAGCATTACCGGCCTGTCCAAATATACCATAATTTTGTGAAATTGTTTGTGCTGAACTAAAATAAGAAGTTCCACAATTGCCATAATTATATCTGCCATCACTTGTAGGTGGCGTGTTTGTGACCGAGAATGCGTAATTACAAAAGTTATTGTGATACGTAGTAGTGAAGTCAATCACGAGCTTTGCATTGTTACAAGGTGATGGTGTAGAAGCAATGGAAAAATTTCCATTAGAATCCATTTTAATTTGAGCATCTGCATTACAATAAATGCAAACTGTTAAAAATGATAAAATAAAGAGTTTTTTCATCGTTTGTAAGTTTAAAAAATTTATTTACAAATATATATTTTAATTTAAAAAACAATTATTTATTTACATTTATTTTAAAATATTATACTTATATAGTATAATTAATTATGATAGTATTATTATATGATAATATATATATGTGAAGAGCTGTGAGAGATATGGTCCCCGAATTAAAATAATGAAGAAGCGGATTTATTAAGAATGTTGAGTAAATTGTAAATTTTTAAAGAAACCAGAAGCCATTTTAAAAGCGTCTATTTCAGATGTATTTTAAAAACACGGGATTAAGAATGGAATGATGATTACCAATTTCCGCCTGTGGACTGCCGACTGAGCATTTCAAACTATTTTCTATTTGATATTTGCTATCTTATATTTTCTATTTTTTTATCTACAAACAACAACCTTTCCACTCCATTTCACACCCTTATCATCGCGCCACTGATAAAAGTAAATACCATCGGGCAGGTTGTTTCGGCTTATAATAAAGCGCTTTGTGCCCGGGTCTATGTCTCTTTTTAACAGAAGATGGCCTAAAGTATTGTAAAGGCAAAAAACAGAAGGTTTTTGAACTTCCGCAGACCATTCAACAACAGCTTGAGAGGTGAAAGGATTGGGGTAAATAGTAAGTATTTTGGATTTAACAAGGGTTTGTTCAAAAATGCTGTTGTAGGCTTCTGAAAGCCCGTCGGCACCGGTCTTAACCACGAACACATTGCTGAGACAGCCTCCAAATCCACTGGTTGAGCCCACAATGATATAACCCCCGTCCAATGTTTGTTTGATGGCATTGGCATTGTCGGGCGCCACACTGCCATGCGATGTTGAGCAGTGCCACTGCCCATTGGCAAGCATTTTATAGAAATAAACATCCTGATATCCGGGGCCTGTGGTAACACCCGAAAGCACATAAGCACTATCGGTCGTCAGATCCATGGTATAAGCCCTTTCATCATCGGGGCCACCCACTGCCTGATACCACTTCTGAGCGCCTAATGAGTCGGCATATATAAGGTAAAAATCATCTCCCCCTGCGCCAAAGCTCGACGTATAACCACCCATCACAATATCTTTATTGTAATTTTCTCTGACACTGTATATTTTTTCTACGGCAGTGTCGCCATAAGTCTTGTGCCACAGCTCATTACCGGCACTGTCGTAGCGCACCAGCAAAGCATCGTAGTTGCCCGCACCAAAACTCTTTGTAAATCCTGCAACCAATATATCACCATTTTTGCACACATCAATACTGGTGGCCACATCCTCATATTCCCCACCAAAAGTCCGGGTCCAGAGGGTATTGCCCTGAGTGTTTATTTTTAGCAAATACATGTCGGTATTTCCGGCGCCATAGCTATAAGTGCTGCCACACACCAAATAATTGCTGTCGGCAGCTATCGTTACATCATTTCCAAAATCCCAGTCAGTGCCGCCATAATAATGTTGCCATAGCAGATTACCCACCGAATCGGTTTTTATAAGCACAACATCGTAGCCGGCAGTGTCGGTTTTATTGGTATAACCGGTAATCAGATAGCCGTGGTCGGGGGTTCTCTTAAGGCTTTCGGCCCAGAAAATAGCACTATCGGCATAAAGCTTCGACCACACATAAGCCCCATTTTTGTTAATCTTAAAAAGTTGTATGTTGTTGTTGCCCGAATTGCCGGTTACATTGGCAAGGATTACATATCCTGTATCTGCTTCCTGATGGACACTCATCCCATAATTATAGCTGAAATTTCCGTATGTATGTATAAAACGCACAGGTGTTTGTGCATAAACAAAACTGCTTAAAAGAATCCCACAAATGATAAAAAAGCGTCTGACAGGGCACATATTATAAAATGCTTTTTTTAATTCTGCAAAGTTTTTCCAACAACACAGGCAACTTATCGAGCAGCAGCATATTGGCGCCATCCGACAGGGCTTTTTTGGGTTCGGGATGGGTTTCGATAAAGAGGCCATCAACACCCGATGCAATGCCTGCTTTGGCAATAGTCTCTATCATCTCTGGCTGACCGCCTGTTACGCCGCTTGCCTGATTGGGTTGTTGTAACGAATGCGTAACATCGAGGACAACAGGCACGCCATAACTTCTCATGATGGGAATATTTCTGAAATCGACCACCAGATCGTTGTACCCAAACATGCTGCCCCTCTCTGTGAGCATCACTTGCGGACAACCTTCATTTCTGACTTTTTCTACCGCATACTGCATTGATAAAGCCGACATGAACTGTCCTTTTTTAATATTCACTATCTTGCCCGTCTGAGCGGCAGCCATAAGCAAGTCGGTTTGGCGGCACAAAAAAGCGGGTATTTGCAGCACATCAACATACTGAGCAGCCATAAATGCCTCTTCGGGCGAATGAATATCGGTAAGTGTCAACACCTTCAAATCATCACCAATGCCTTTTATTATTTCAAGTGCTGCCACATCGCCTATGCCAGTAAAAGAAGAAGCTTTGCTGCGGTTGGCCTTGCGGTACGATGCCTTAAAAATATAAGTAACACCTGTCTGCTTGCAAGCTTGCAAGGCTTTTTCGGCTATCCCTCGCGAGATACTCTCGTTCTCAACCACGCATGGACCTGCAATCAGAAAAAAATCAGAGCTGTTTAATGGAATCATTTTTATTAAAGATGGAGTCATTTTCATTAAATTGTGATATTTTATTGACGATTGAATTACTGAATATATTGGCATTATACTTTGGTGCCCGGCGATATTTACTTATCTTGACTTTCTTTTCGGCCGTCTCGAAGCTTTTGGGACCATAGCTTATTTTTCGTACAATTCTTAAATAGTAGCCTTTGCCTCTGAATTGCTCATTGTCAAAAAAAGGTGTCACATAATCAGACCCAAAATAAAGGTTGAATTGCCTGATGTTTAAACCCACATCTAAGCCTGCATTAAAACCCGAATAACCACCATAGCTCAGTGTGGGAGAGAACAACAATTGGGGCAGCAAGTAAAATTTGGCATCAACAAAATAATACGGTTTGTGGGCTGTATTGAACACATGTTTCAGTCCGGCTCCCACTTCAATTCTTTTGCTCAACTCCCTGTAGAAGTATAGTTGCAAGGTCATTGGTAAAATAGTCGTGTAAGGTCTTTTGTCGATAAGTTCATTTATTTTGTTTTTTATAGAATCCTTGTTTAAATCCTCGGTAGAAGCATCAATATCAAGAATTTCCTTTATTTCTATGCCTTCAAAAACAAAAGAAGTGTCTTTTTCAATAACACTTGAATAGGGTTTAAGCCATCTTACAAAGCCAATATCATTGAGGGCCACACTAAAATTATTGCCCTTGTCGCATTTAAAATTATAATACAAATCAAGCCCGGCACCTAAGCCATTGGCAAATTTAATTTTACTGTCCGATTTGTTTTTTATGGCGCGGTATGCCATATCAATTTCTGTATCAAGAAGGGCGCCTTCGTTATCCGTATAAAATTTAGCATTTCTGATTTCAGTGCTCAAATTGGAGGTTCCCACATTAAAAGCCAAAACACCCATAAATGTATGTTGAAATCTTTTGGTAATAATTTTCTTTACAAGCCCGCCTTTTAACTGCGAATATCCCAAAAAGTTCATGTGATTATCTTTTACAGATACGGTGTCGCCTGCAAATTGCTTGTTGCCATCGAAAAACAATTTAAAAAGATTATCGGAGAATTCCATATCAATAATATTCTTATTCTCAACACCCACATAATAAGCAACTGTTGAACCACCCTTATCTACAGGCACTACACACGACAATTTAAAATCCTGATGAGCTCCTAAAATATTGGTGGGGTTGAGATTTTTAAACGCCTGTGTTTTTACAAACGGCCCCAGATAGGTGCCGGTAAAATAATTGTCGATAAATCCATTGGTGACGGTTGGTGAGCCCAGGAAATAGGTGCTTTCAAAAGACATAGCGGGCGTATGGGTATCATAAAGCCATTTGGCTGTATTTTGTCCCGTCAAAATAAACCCTGACAATACTAAAATTCCTATGATGCCTATTTTCTTCAAATCAAATACATTTACTGTTGAACAATAAAGTCAAAATCGCCTGTCAGCTTGAGATCTATCTTATAATAATCGTATAATTTTAAATATTGGCTGCTGTTGGTATTAAATATAACCTTTACAGCCATCTTTTTGGTCTGATATAATTTATCAAGCTTGGATGCAGGCAGAGGTGCACTCATCACGGTCCTTTTAATGGCACTTACAATGTTGTTGTTGCCAAGAGGTGCTGCCAACGCCAGATTGTTGAAAAGGAGCGAATCCATCACCAGGCTGTTTTCATCTATCATGTAAAGCTGCAGCAATGCATCAAACGGGAAACCATTATCAGCAATAAGATTAAAAGTACCTTTGGTAACCTTGTTTTTATCCGAATCACTTTTAAAATCGAATTTCATAGTGTCAATAAGAGTCAGGTCTGTGGTCTTTAACGACAAAGGCAAGTCGAGCCGGAGTTTCAGTTTCATGCCATAACCATCATAATAAAAGTCATTGCCTCCTGAAATATTGCCCATGGGGTTTGTCAATCCATTTATTTTAAAACTTATCCTGTCGGGCATGTTTTCAAACATCTGTTTGATGTTGGAATTATCAAAATTTATGGGATAAACCGTTGGCATTACAGGAGCAGAGGGGTTGCCGGTTTCGGTAGCCCGCATCACATTGACAGAATGCCCCAAAATAGCCGAATGCAACAACACACTATTGTTTGTAACTGAGTTTACAGATGCCATTTCATCAATAATCATCTGTGCATCAACTCCAAAGCCATTCACAATATCGAGCCCCAGACTTATGTTTTCGAGGTCAAATGTCCCAGCTTTGATGATGCTGAAAACATCCATTTTAGACACATCATCGAGGTTGATATCAACACTGCTGAAATACCCCTTGGCATAGTCTAGCACAAACTCATCAAAACGTATATCGGCAATAAAAAAATCCTGAGGTGTGACGGGAGTGGCTGTACCATCGGGATTTAAGCGGGCTTTAAGGTTAGTGCCTATAATATTGGCTCCCAAGCCATTAACGCCTCTCATATCCAGGGTAAAACCTGAAATATCAATCTTTTTTGAATAGACATAAGGCACATTGGTAGCAGCCGGCACCAACTCAGTAAATTCAAAGGGGACCCCGTTCTTTTTAGCTAATGGGATGGTGTAAGTCATCAGAATGGCTTCTTTCACCGAATTGCTCACCTGAAAGCTGATATAGCCTTTTTTTATTGTAATAAACGACAGCTTGGCATCCCCAAATTTGTAAAGTTTCTGTTCGTTTTTATTTAAAAATAATTGACTGGGTTGCAGTGTCAGATTAAAAGGAGACTGGTACACCTGGCTTGTAATTGTGTCGGGCACTTCGAGAATTGAATCGGGAGAATATTCAAAAAGAACTTCATCATACACAACATGAATCTGATTGCTTGTGTCGCTGCTCAACAACGAATCTGCCAGAAAGCTGTCAATACCCAGTGTTGTTTTGAAGAGAGGGGCTACAATTGACACATCCCACGATGGCTTTTGCGGCTCTTTAAGGCACGAAGCAAAAATAAGCAGTAAAGAAACACAAAGGACCAGCAGCTTTTTAATCATGGTGTAAATAATATTCGCTTAAAAAAAGCAATGCACTCATATAAACTGCTAATATACGAAATATTATTTTTGAAAGCCTTGTTTTATTTTAATACTGCAAATAATTATATCAGAAAAAAGCTTATATTGTTTTTGCAGTAAAATAAATCATTACAAAACACTTATCTTAAATCAATAACCTCAACCTTTGGATAGGCGGCTTTATTGAAGATAAATTTATCATCGGCAATAGGCTGGTCTGTTTGAATTTTTGTAAGCTCGTAAGTAAAGGTGGTGCTGTTTCTGTCGAAAACAACGGCACTTACAAGCTGGTTGGTGGCCTTATCAATATTAAGCCTTACTTTGTAATATTGTTTTTGTTTAACCGGCACAAGTTCAATGACATGGACTTTTTTTCCTTTTTCTTCCCCTTCTCTGATGTATTTATTGCGGTGGCCTTTTTCATAAATAGTAAATATATTCTGAGGGGTAATATTGTCTTCTGATTCTTCTACAGCGCTTATCTGAACCTCGTTGGCGTCTTTCAAGTAGGTCCATGTAGATTTGCCGTCACAAATAACCAACTGATTGGAAAATTCGAGTCTGTATTTGTCTTTTTTCATATAAATGGTGCCATTGATGTTTTCATTTATTTTCTCTTGCTTATTTTCCATTTTATAAGAAAAGTCAATTTTAAGGGAGGGGTAAGATTTAACTTTGGCGGCCAGTGAATCAAGTATGGCTTTTGATTTACTGTCTGTTGTCTGTGCCTTTGAGGCGCTGAAGCCAATGATTAAAACAAGCATCAGCAAAAATATCTTTTTCATAATTGGGTAGTGTTTGTAGTGATTTTAAATCGTTTTGTTGTTAAGGTCATTCAAATATTGTTCCAAGGCTACAGGGTCTTTGATTTTGACCTCGCGTGCTTTGCTGCCTTCGAAAGGGCCAACAATGCCGGCAGCTTCAAGCTGGTCGATGATACGGCCTGCGCGGTTGTAGCCTAATTTCATTTTGCGCTGGATAAGGGAGGTAGAGCCTTGTTGATGTGCCACTATGAGTCGGGCAGCTTCTTCAAACATGGGGTCTTTGTCGCCGGTATCTAAGCTGGCACCATTATCCGATTGTTCATCAACATATTCGGGCAGGTGGAATGCATCAGCATAACCCCTTTGTGAGCCTATAAAATCGGTTATTTTTTCAACTTCATCAATATCAATAAAAGCACATTGAAGGCGGATGACCTCATTGCCTGTAGAGAGCAGCATGTCGCCACGTCCTATCAGTTGGTCGGCGCCTCCTGAATCGAGAATGGTGCGGGAGTCTATTTTTGAAGTGACCCTGAAAGCCAGACGGGCAGGGAAGTTGGCTTTGATAGTACCTGTAATAATATTAACAGACGGTCTTTGTGTGGCAATTATAAGATGAATGCCAATAGCCCGTGCCAGCTGTGCCAAACGGGCAATGGGTGCTTCTATTTCTTTGCCTGCCGTCATAATAAGGTCGGCAAATTCATCAACAATAAGCACTATGTAAGGCAGGTATTTATGGCCTTTTTCGGGGTTCAGTTTGCGGGCAATAAACTTGGCATTGTATTCTTTGATGTTGCGTACCTGTGCTTCCTTGAGCAGGTCGTAGCGCTGATCCATCTCAATACAGAGTGAATTTAAAGTGCAAACAACTTTGCGTGTATCTGTAATGATGGCTTCTTCGGTATCGGGAAGCTTGGCAAGGTAGTGTCTTTCTATCTTTGAGAACAAGCTCAATTCAACTTTTTTGGGGTCAACTAAAATGAATTTAACCTGAGCCGGATGTTTGTGATAAAGCAAAGAGGTGATAACAGCATTAAGTCCCACAGACTTGCCTTGACCTGTAGCGCCGGCCATGAGCAAGTGAGGCATTTTGGTAAGATCGCTCACAAAACTTTCATTCGAAATTGTTTTACCCAGACCAATAGGAAGCTCAAATTTGTTATTCTGAAAGCGGTCGGAAGCAATGATTGACTTCATAGACACAATTTCAGGATTTTGGTTGGGCACTTCAATACCAATAGTTCCTTTGCCCGGTATGGGTGCAATAATACGAATACCAAGAGCCGACAAACTCAGGGCTATGTCGTCTTCAAGATTTTTAATTCTTGAAATCCTTACCCCGGGAGCGGGAATAATTTCGTACAAAGTGACTGTAGGACCAATAGTAGCAACTATTTTTACAATTGAAATAGCGTAATTTTTAAGTGTGTCAACGATTTTATTTTTGTTGAGTGTAAGTTCTTCGTTTTTTACAGTGGCTGTTGCGTTGCTATAATCGTTCAGGAGCTCAATGTCGGGGAATTTGAAATCAGACAATTCTAATGTGGGATCGTAAGGTTCTGAAACGGGTATATGCAGCATGGCATCTTCCTCATCTTCGGGCAATACTGCTTGCTTGTTTACAGCCTCCTCAACTGTAAACTCTATATCCGAATCATCAAGTAAAACCACTTCTTCTGCTTCTTCAACTTTTTCTTCTTCTTCTTCAACGGGCTCTATAGTGTCAATTTGAAATTCTATTGTTTTATTTTCATTTGTATCGACATTTTCCTGAATTTTCTTTTCTTTGAACACGTTTTTATTGGTGCTGAGCATTTCTTCTTCACTTTCATTTTCTTCTTCGTTCTCTTCATCCTCATCTCCGGCATTGTCTGATTCTTTGCCTTTAAAACTTATATTTTTAAGAAAATTCAGGTTGTAAGAAAAGAAAGAAAATACAGCCAAAGAGAAGAACAAGAGCAATCCTAAACCAAAGCGGCCCATAAGTTCCATGAGCAAAGAGGATGTCTGACTTCCAAAAACGCCGCCTAAGTAGCTTATGGTGCGTCCATAAAGAACAAAACCAAGCGTTGTTGACAGCCATAAAATCCAGAATAAGGCATGCCTGAAAGTTTTACCAAGAGGCAAAAGATTGATTTTAAGGAATAATTTAAAGCCTGTGATAAAAAACAAAAGGAGAAAAATAAAGGAAGCCACTCCAAACCATCTTTTGATAAAAATATCTGAGAGAAGCGCACCGAACCTGCCCATCCAGTTACTTACCGGCTCGTTGGTTGTAAAAAAGTTATAAAATGAACCGCTTAAAAAGCTTTCGTCATTTTCCCAGGTAAAGAAATAGGAAATAAAAGAAATTAATAAAAAGATAGAGAAAAGGCAGAGAAAAAGTCCAAAAGTTTTATGGACGCGGGTATCTTTAAAAAAAGCCATTAAGGATTTGAAAAAGCCTTTTCCCTTTTCCTTTTTTTTGGGTGTTGACGAACTTTTAGTATTGTTTTTCTTTGAAGCGGCCATTAAATTTTTCTGTTTTTGCAAATATATAAAAGATTATGGAGGTACTTTCTATAAAAAACGAAATTATAGGACTAAATTATATTTGTTTTTAATTTATCCTGAAATAATATGACGCATTTTTATTTAAAAACAATTTCTAAATGTAGCAGATGCTTCAAAAAAAATGGACGAAGCAAATGCTTCGCCCAATTAAGTTCAAGACCTGACGGCTACAACAATATAGAGCCACAGTTTGTATTAAAAAATAAAAGAGTAAAATGAGAAGTACAGAAATGTTTTATTCCATGCCGTTAAAAATCTCCTGCAGTTCTTCAGCAGTAACATCTTTATAATCGGAAGGAATCATAAAAACAGTGTCTTTAATTTTTTTGGCTTTGATTTCTTTGGCTGTAAATAACATAACGATATCGCCATTTTCGACGGAGTATTGCAACAAACCGCCCTTGATATCTTTGTAAGGGGTGTCGAAATTAAAGTTTTCACCACCAATTTCAGGGTTGAAATACACTTCTTCTTTGTCTTCGGTACCATCTTCCTTAGTAAAAACAACAATGGCTTTAGTAGCCATCATGCCTGCAATTTCCTTTTTTTCTTCTGTAACTGTAATTTTAGCTTTAGGCATTTCGGCCATTGCTTTTTCCATGTCTTCTTTAGATGTTTTAAGGGCAAATTTCTGACCCATAATATCAAGTAATGAAGTGCTGGATATTGTTTCAGCATTGTTTAATTTGATAACATTCATCATGCCCTCAGACATATCAACCCTTGATTTTTTACCGCTGATAGTCATGGTTATACTTTTGGGTAATGAAGCGGCAGTAGCAGGATCTAAGGTTGAGCCGGGGTATGTGATTTCATATTCAATGGTACCTGAAAAAAGTTTCTGAGCTTGTACAGGAACATTTAAAATAATTGCTAAAAAAGCAATCAAAAGGGATTTCATAATAAATTTCATTGTTCTTGAGAGTTTAAATTATTTAATAGTGCTTAAATAGAACGAAACAAATTTACAAAAAATATTCAATGAGCGTAATAAATATAAAAAAAGTGATAAAAGGGGAATAAGGGTATAGGGGAATAAGGGTATAGGGGTATAAGGGTATAGGTATAAAGGGGAAAGTATAAAGGAATGATTCAATTTGAAAATTTGAAAATGACAATGTGATGATGAGTTGATATGATGGTTTGATATGTTAACTGCTAACTGTTAACTGAATTGATCTGGGGATGTGGTAATTTGATACTGTATTTTTAATCTGTGGTAATCTGTGGTTAAAAATATGGAAGAAGGGATAATAAGTTAAAAATGAATCAATTTGAAAATGTGTCAATTTAATATTCTTTAGAATTGTAAATATTTTAAAGCAAATTTTTAATAAAAATCTTAATTTTGGCTGTTTAAAACAAATCCAATATTACTTTTCACTATGGCAGACAAGCAGAAGAAAAAAAATTCTGTTGCACAACAAAAGGGGGCATCGACATTAACGTTAGCAAACAAATATGTATTGGCAATTCTGGTTGTTTTTACTTTTGTTTTGTATGGCCGGAGCTTATTAAACACGTATGCCCTTGATGATGAATTGGTTGTTTACAACAACAAAGTAATAGAGCAGGGATTTAAAGCCATTCCTAAAATATTTACCTCTTTTTATGCGCAGACCGACAAAATGCAATATGGCTACAGACCAATTGTACAAACAACTTTTGCCCTGGAATACGGTATTTTCGGTCAAAATCCCTTTGTAAGTCATTTGATAAATCTGTTGCTCTACATTGCCCTTTTATATGTTTTGTTTCTTTTGCTTAAAAAAATATTCCGCACCTACATTTTACTTTTTCCTTTTTTCATAGTGCTGTTATTTATGGCGCACCCTGTTCATACAGAAGTGGTTTGCAGTTTGAAAAACAGGGATGAGCTGCTGAGTTTTCTGGGCGGAATATCGGCGGTGTATCTGATGCTGAACTATGCCGAACAAAAAAAACTGATTTATTTTATTGCAGCTAATATCTGTCTGTGGCTTGGGTTTTTCTCCAAGCTATCGGCGCTTACATTTCTGGGTGTGATTCCTTTATCTTTATATTTTTTCACCCATATTTCGCTTAAAAAAAATATAGCGATTAGTGGGCTGACGGCTGTTTTTCTTTTGCTATTGTTTTACCTGTCGCGACAGATGCTGCCTCCTGCTATACAACCATTCTCAATCACCGAAAACCCTTTGTTTGCTGAAAGCAGCTTAATGTTGCGTCTGAGTCTGGCCATGAGTTCGTTGTTGTTCTATCTGAAATTATTATTTTTCCCTCATCCTTTACTTTTCTTTTATGGGTACAATATGATGCCTGTTGAGGGGATGGGCAGCATTACATTCTGGCTGTCGCTGATTATACATCTGGCATTGGCAGCATTGGCCATTTATAAAATTAAAGAAAAACATCCTTCGAGTTTTGCGCTGTTGTTTTATTTTATCAGTATTTCGATGTTTGTAAATATTGCCACCCCGGTAGCCGGCATTGTGGGTGAGCGTTTTACATTTGCTGCATCGTTGGGGTTTTGTATGGTGGTGGTTTATATGGTTCTTTATTTATTAGGTAAAACACCTGCTGAGAAAGCGATATTGAAACCTTTCAAAGTGCAAAACGCTTACATTATTTTAGGCGTCGTTCTGTTTTTATACAGTTTTAAAACCATCGACAGAAATGCCGCATGGCAGAATCACAAAACACTTTTCACAAGTGATATCAACTATCTTTCGCAGTCGGCTAAAGCCAATTCGTTGCTTGCCGGCACATTGTTTAAAGAGGCCATAGACGATCTGGCAGTAAGCCGCAATGCCGCAAGAAATAAAGCCAAGGTAGATTCAGCCTTGTTTTATTACCAGCAGTCGGTAAATATATATCCAAAGTACTCACCATCATTGAATAATATGGGTTCTATTTATTTTGTTTTTTATCAGGATTATAAAAAAGCGATGCCTTACTTTCAAAGAGCTATAGCGGCTGATTCTAATTATGTTGAGCCTTTTTTTAATCTGGGTTATTCTTTTGAGCTGACTGGCGATAGTGTGCAAGCTTTACATTATTATGAGCTGACACTCAGAAAAGACAGCAATCATGTGAAAGCCCTTTCAAACCTGAGCAGGTTGTATGAAGTTAAAGGAGAAGAGGATTTGTTTTTTGAAATAAATCAGCGAATCATGCGTGCTGATACCTTGTCAGATGTGCCTTACATCAATATTAGCAATCATTATCTCACAACCGGAGACACCCTTAAGGCGGTAGAATTTATGGAAAAAGCTTATGACAAAGCGCCATCAAACACAGGACTGGTAGAGAACCTCATCATTTATTATGAGGGGAAGGGAAATAAGGAAAAGGTTGAGTTTTATGAGGGGAAGAGGAAGTTGGTTAAGTGAATTAAAGTGAACTAAAGTGACTAAAGTTGGAAGACCTGACGGCGGCAAGAGGGAATGAGTGTCGAATATCGATTAACGAATATCGATTTCAGAAGTGAAGACCTGGCGGCGGCAACGGGGAGTGACACAGAGTTACACGGAGGTTCGCAGGCTCACTAATGAGAAGAATTGAACGCTGATTTTTATGAATTTATATGTTCATTAAAATCTGTGAATTTGTGGCAGCTTTTTTTTATTTATCAGGCAATTTAAGATAGTAATATCCTATAAATGATATATTTGCCATGCTTTTAATAATAACAGTGGCATAAACAAGGCCCCACACGCCCCAGTGAGTAATGGTGAAGTAGTCGAAACCTACATTGAGCACACCCACAGCAACTATAAAATACATACCCCAGCGGGCATGGCCTGTGGCAATGGCTATTAATGGAATAAAACCGTTGAGCATATTTGTAAAAATCAAAAACAACATGATGTTGCTCATCTTATGCAGTTCGGCTGAATGGTATTTGGCAAAGAATATTTCAAAAATAAAAGGTAAGGCAAAATATAAAGCCACACAGATTAAAAAACTACTTATAAAAGAAAAGATGACAGACTGTTTTAGTTTGTTTTTTACCCAACTATAGTTTTTATCGACAAAATGGCGGGTGAAATCGGGCGCCAGAACATGACCAATAATAAGGTAAGGCATCATTAAAAGAGTCAGAAAACGACAAACTATTTCGAAATAACCCAACTCGGTATAATAGCCGTAATATCCCAAAAACAAAGCATCAACCTGTGTGCTTAAAAACATAAAAACACCTATCACACCTATCATGAGGGCATATCTGATGGTTTCGGAGAATATTATTTTATCGAATTTAAAGGGCATGACTCTAAAACGCATCCAAAAACCTATAAACATGGTGAAGTAGAAAATATCCTGTGAGTAGAAAGCCCCTGCAAGGCCATATTTTTTGATCAGCACATAGAAGAAAAACAAACTGATCAAACCCGTTGTGATGGATATAACTGAAAGCTCCTTAAATCTTTTTAAACCTCTGAATACCGCATCGAATAAAGAGGTAAGCGGGACAAACAAAAACAAAGGCAACAGAAACATGAGATTGCGGTACCGGCCATGCAGGTAAAAAGTATCAACACAACTTATTGCAACAACAGCCATCAAAGCTAAAATACTGATGATAATAAAGCCGTTGATCAGAAGCGGTTTAATCTTCTCTTTCCTCAGCAGATCGTATTCGGCGGTGTATTTGCTCACGGCCATAGAGATGCCAAAATCAACAAAAAGAGCAATAAAAAAGGCTATTTTAAGAATGTAGTTATACACTCCAAAATCTTCTTTGGGTAAGAACAAGCTGGCCAGATAAAAAATAACAAAAGAAAAGCCATTACGGCCAATAGTCTGCAAGGCACGCCAGATGATGTTAATAATTGTTTCTTTATATGTTTGAAAAAGTTTAATCAATGTTTTGTCTATAATTTTAACCGTAGAGGAGCACAGAGGAAGATGCAGAGAGCCGCAGCGTTAAATATTAATAATTAAAAATATTTTATAAACGTAGTAAAAAATTGGGTTGTTAGCGAAAAAAATGTAAAAAAACACATTTTCTTAAGTTAAAATTTTCATTACTCCACACTCATGCTCAGCTCCAGCCAGCGGTCTGATTTTTCGTCGAGCATACGGAGGATATCACCGAGACGGTTCGACTTTTCGAGAATTTCATCGTGCTTGAGAGAGCCGTCGTAGAGGGCAGTTTCGAGTTGTTGTTTTTCAGCTTCGAGCTGTGCTATATCGGCTTCGAGGGCATCGAATTCCTTTTGCTCCTTATAGGTGAATTTTTTTGGTTTTTCGGAAGCGAACTTTTCCTTTATTGGCTTTTCAGTTTTGGGCAAAAGTCTTCGGGCTTGTTCTTCTTTAATCTCTTTGTAGTCGAGGTACTGGGTATAGTTGCCAGGGAAATCCCTCACTACGGTATCGCCCTCAAAAACAAACAGATGTTCCACAATTTTATCCATAAAAAACCGGTCGTGCGATACCATCAGCACACATCCATTAAATGCATTGAGATAATCTTCCAGCACATTAAGGGTGAGAATGTCGAGGTCGTTGGTGGGCTCATCGAGGATGAGAAAATTGGGGTTCTGCATCAGCACAGTCATAAGGTATAGGCGGCGGCGTTCACCCCCACTGAGTTTGGCCACCTGAGTGTATTGCATCTCGGCAGTAAACAGAAACTGCTTAAGAAACTCACCGGCCGACACTTTGCGTCCATCGCTCATTTTGACCACTTCGGCAATTTCTTTGGCAATATCTATAACCCGCTGGTCCTCGTTAAACTGAATGCCATCCTGCCTGTAATAACCCATCTGTACAGTTTCTCCCACATCCACATTGCCAGAGTCGGGTGCTGTCTGACCTGAGAGTATGTTCAACAATGTGGTTTTGCCATAGCCATTTTTGCCTACAATGCCTATTTTTTCATTGCGTTTAAAGGTATAAGTAAAGTTTTCGAGCAGTTTCAGGTCTCCAAAACTTTTGCTTATGTAGTTGATTTCCATAATCTTCTTTCCCAATCGCGTCACTTTCAAATCCATTTTTATTTTCTTCTCAATTCTTTTGGAAGAAGCAATTTCTTTGACATCGTAAAAAGTTTCGATGCGGCTCTTCGACTTGTGTGTACGGGCTTTGGGCATACGGCGCATCCAGTCGAGTTCTTTGCGGAAAAGATTCCGGGCTCTTTCTACCACGACGTTTTCATTTTCTATGCGTTCATCACGCTTTTCGAGAAAATAAGAGTAGTTGCCTTTGTACCTGTACAACTTGCCTTCGTCAATTTCGATAATGTCGTTGCAGACCCTGTCGAGGAAATATCTGTCGTGAGTCACCATGAGGAGGGTGCAGTTAGAGCGTTCGAGATATTTTTCGAGCCATACAATCATGTCGAGGTCGAGGTGGTTGGTAGGCTCATCGAGAATAAGCAAGTCGGGTTCGCTTATGAGGACAGCGGCCAAAGCCAATCGTTTTTTCTGACCACCCGAAAGTTCATATATTTTCTGGTCGAAACGGATAATTTCAAGTTGTGCTAAAATTTGTTTTACATCTGCTTCATAATCCCATGCATTATTATGGTCCATAAGGTCTGTGGCTTCCGACAATCGATTTTTATCGCCTGAAACGAGCGCTTCTTCATATTCTTTTATGACTTTGACAATAGATCTGGAAGAAGCAAAAACACCCTCCAACACTGTTTGAGATTCATCGAAAGCAGGGTTTTGATCAAGATAGGTGTAGGTGAGGTCGTTGCGCATCACAATGGTGCCACTGCTCTGGGTTTCCTGTCCGGCAATAATTTTCAGCAAGGTGGACTTGCCCGTGCCATTTTTGGCAATCAATGCTATTTTCTGACCTTTATGAACGCCAAAAGAGATGTTTTCAAAAAGTATTTTTTCGTTGAACGACTTGGAAAGATTGTCAATCTGAAGGTAAATCATTGGGGTGAAATTTTGGGCAAAGGTAGGGAAAATTCAGTGAACTAAAGTGAGCTAAAGTGAGCTAAAGTTGGAAGACCTGACGGCAGAAGGAAGTGTGGAGTATGGAGTACTTAGAGTTGGAGAACCTGACGGCGGCAATGGGGAAATAACACAGAGTTACGCAAAGGTTCGCAGGCTCCCTGAAGAAAATAATTGTTAGCCTATGGCGCTGATTTTATGATATATTTGTATTATCTGCGTTTATCATAATAATCTGCGTTAGCCGAAGGCGGATCTGCGTTCCTTTGTAATTAGACCTGACGGCGTCAAGGGGGTAGTAACCACAGAGTTTCACGTCGGGTTCACAGTGTTGCACAGAGCTTAGCAGGCTCACTGAAGAGAAGAGTTGAAGATTGATTTATATTGCTTTTATAATACTGATTCTATGAGGTTTTTTTATGACTAAAAATATGGAAAGATTTATAAAAAATTCATATCTTTACAAAAAAAACATCTATGGACATACAAACAAGAAAACTCCATTTCATACAAGATTTTCTGAGATTTGCCAATGAAAACATTCTCGATAAGTTTGAAGAAATGTTGATGCGTGAGCGTAAAAAGACATTTGAAAAAGAGATAAAACCTATGAGTTTGGAGCAATATGAGCAAAAGATAGTTAAAGCGTTAGACGATGTAAAAAATAATAAAGTAAAGAGCGCCAGAACTTTAAAGAAGGAAATAGCTGCATGGAAATAATTATCATTTGGTCTGACTCAGCAATTGAAGAACTGCGTGACATATATGATTATTTCCTTTCTAAAGCAGGAAAAAAGGTTGCAGATAAAATAATAAATGCTATTGTTGACCAGACAATTATGTTGGAACAAACGCCACAAATGGGACAGACGGAGGAATTGTTAGCGCACTTAAAAAAGGAAATTCGTTATCTGGTAAGTGGTAATTACAAAATCGTTTACTTTATTGATAAAAACATAGTATCAATAGCCACAGTATTTGATTGCAGGCAGAATCCAAAAAAGTTGAAAAACAAAAACGTATAAATACAAATTTTCATTTAAAAACTCAACAGATTTTATTATGGAATTTGCAAGCGGTGCGCAAATTCACACGCCAAAATCATTATAGCAGGGGGCTCCCTTTAGGGATGTAAGGGTGTGGGATGGCAAAAAGCATATCAATTTTACATTTTATATTCAGCACGGAAGCTACCAAAGCAGTATTTATATATTGTTAAAAAGCCCTTACGGCTCGAACATAGAATGCGTCGCTCTTAAAGCCGCCGTTGTTCTGAACTCCACTAACGAAATTCTGTATCCATGCATAGTTAGCGCCTAACTCACTCGAACTCCAATAATAATTGGATGAAAAACCACCAACAGCATCTTTGCTCAGAAAAAGCTTATTTAGTTCATCTTTACTGGGCAAATACCAATCGGAATAACCTCCCAGTGTTAAAGTGTCGCATATTTGTGCAGCTGTACCTGCTGTTGAACAGCCATTAACAATGGCAGTGGTGTTAGCCTGTCCGCCACCAATAGCTGTTGAGGTGCCCCCTATAGCTGTTCCATAGCAACCCCATACAGCCCCTGCACTTTGATCTGTTGATGCTGCAATAAGCCCATGTGTCTCACCTGATACATAGCCGGCATCTCCGGGTTGTAAAATATAGGCTATTATACCTCCTTGATAGTTTTCGCCAATGCTTAAGCTTAATGCTGTTGTAAAACTAATTTCATTCCCATAAGCAGTACCAACACCGTTGGTTGCATATGCTTTTAAATAATAGGTAGTATTTAATGTAAGACCACTTATACTGCTTATAAAACTACCCGAACCTACACCATCATCTGTTTGAAAATTATTTAAAGTTGGATTGTGAGCTGTACTCCAACAAACGCCATGAGCTACTACATCACTCAATCCATCAGAAATTATAACACCACCACTTATTGCACTGCTAGATGTTATATTACTCGCTAAAGCTGTTGTTAAAGATGGAAGTGTTGGAGTTGGAGCTTGGGATAAAGTTTTAAAACTTACTTCATTACCGTAAACAAGACCAAAGGTATCGACAGCATAAGCTCTTATATAGTATGTACATGAAAAATTTAAACCCATTAAACCGTATATAAAATTATTGGTTATTTTACCATAATTGCGATCTGCTTTATTGTCAGCAATTGTAGGATTGGGGTTCGTACTCCAACAAAAACCATAAGATAAAATTTCATTTTCACCAACATCTATAAAGTTTCCATTCAACGTTGCACTATTAGTTGTAATATTTGTCACGTCATTAGTTGCTACCGCTGGTATTCTTGGAAAATCCTTTTGGCAGGCAGATAGTAATAAAAGTAATAAAACTGAAAATATAAGGATGTTGTATTTCATTTTTGGAATAATTGGTTTATTAAATATTTCTTTTTGCTTATGCTACTCCTTTAGAGGTGTCTCAAATGTTTGCATAAAAATGATTTTTATTAAATTTTGTTATTCTGCCATCATTACCCCCAGACCCCCTTAAGGGGGCTTCCCAAGTCACATGCAGTAGGGTGGCTCCCTTCAGGGAAAAGAAGGGTGTGCGGCGGCAAATACATGACATTTTGACAAAAAAAATTAACATTTGAAACAGTCTCCTAAGCCCTATTTGCTTTGTGTATCTCATTTATTAATCTTTAAAAATTACTCTTTTTAATAATTATTTTATTTTCCATAACTTCCAAGTGTTCTCTATATCTGGGCTTACTTGTACAGTAGGATCCTGTTCTTTTTGGTTTACCATAAGCGATTTAAGGGAAACTTCATTTTTGGTGTATTTAAAAAGCTCATCATAACTGATGTCTCCTTTGTTGTCTTGCAACTTCTTAAGCAGAAAATAGGTAAACAAGCCGTGTTGTTTTTCGGTGTATGGCATAGCCGATTGCTCTCCAGTACTGGCGCTAAAAACCACTGTATTGCCCGAAATTTTAGCAAGCTCGGGTTTTATACGCACACTTCGGGCTGTTAGCAAAGCGGCTTCCCTGCCTCCGCCCGAAAAACAGGCATCAATATAAAATGTCATACGGGCAGCTTTGATGGATGAAAATGTTTTATAAACATCTTCCAGCTTAATGGCAAACTGTAGGTCGGTACCATTGGCATCTACAGGTAAAATATAAGCTTCTTTAGTATTGGGGTCGGGTAAACCATGCCCTGCATAATAAAATATAAGCTCAGCCGTTTCGCCGGTTTTTTCAAGCAGTTTGCTAACGAGGTCAAGCTTCTGGCTTATCTGGTTCGATGTGGCATTGAGGAGTAAAAAAATGTTGCTTTCGGGTACACCCATGGTTTTTGTGGCATACTCTCCAAAAACAGATGCATCGTTTGCAGCAAAAGCCACATTAACTTCCGACTTAAGGTCTTTCTGGTACTTGTTGTAATCTTCATTGCCAATAATAAGGGCAAAACGATTGGGGTATTTGGTGGGGTTTTCAGGTATATTCCTGTCTGTTTCTGCTTTCAAAGAGGCTATTTTTATGTCGTTGTATTCTGTATTTACACTGTTTATAGTCACTTTGTTGGTGGCCAGTAGGTTTTGAGTAAGTCCCACATTAACTACAGTATCCTGAGCAAATTTCTGGTATTTTTCTGATATGTCAATATTAACGGAAATCTGATCGAAGCTATACCTGCGGGTAGCCGTAAAAAGAAATTCGAGTGTTTTGCTTTCTCCTCTTTTAAGTTTGCCAATAGTATAATTATCATTTTCTCCTAGTACCACACAGTTAGCCATGGGAAATGAAAAAGCTACTTTTACATCATCGGCTTCACCCTTACCGACATTCTGCACAATCACTTTGAGTGTGATGGGATAATTCAACTGAATTTTGCCACCATCTTCTGTGCTGAAAACCGCATCGGTAACTTTTACTAATGGCTCCTCAAACTTGCGGGTTTCTATGCGCATTTCTAAAGGATAGGCATCAAAGCCAACAGCTTCAATCACTTCAATTTTAAAGTCAGCCATAGAAGTACTTACATCCATATCCGAAAGAATGCCAACACTTACATCGCGGGTTTCATCTCCCTTTATATTGCCTATTATTAGTTCTTTGTCAAAAGTTAACCCGGCAACAGCTTCATTTTTTTGAGTTACATTCACCTTTACATTTTTGGCTTCACCGTTACCTATATTGGATATTTTAAAACTTATGGCGCTTTTTTCACCGCCGTCAATGGCATTATTTCCATTGGCATCTCTGAAGGCCTCATTTTTAATAATAAGATTGGGAAGCGCCTTTACCGATTGGGTTTTGGGTTTTTCGCCAACTGTTATTTTCTTTGTGCTACTCTCTCCGGAAATAATTGTATTATTCTGGCTAAAGAGACTTAAAGAAACTGTAAGCAAAATTAACAACCAAAAGTATTTCATATTTTCGTCCGATTAAAATTTATAGGTTAAAGAAAGCACAGGGGCTTTAGAGCGGGGATCATAGATAAATCCTGTTGATAAACCTTTGGGAGCAACGTATTTATTTTTTTGTACTAAAGTAAGCACAAGGTCGCCTATCCAAATTGTACCTGCGGCAGCTATTAGCCCTATAGTAATTTTATTATTGGTTTCTACTGTGCTATATCTTATGTTTCTCAATTTTTCAGTTTTGGTATTGAGGTAATCATTATATTTTCCAATATTGACCTGATTCATTATAAAAGCACCAGCAGCAAAGCTCCATGCAGCGCCACCTAAAATAAAATAGCTTTTGTGGGCTGTTATTTGCCAATTGCCCCAGCCGGGGAAAATAAGAGAATGCAAAACAGGATTTTTAACATCTGTCTTTTTTAAAACCATTACAGGCGCTTTCTGAGGTTCGACAGTAAGAAAAACTTTAATTTCTTCATCCAAAAAAGCAAGATCCTTCAGCATATCCCATTCAATGCGTTTGCCTGTGCCTCCGCTTACATTTTCATTTATATCTCCTGCAAGTGCTTTAGGATATATGGTTTTGCCGGAACTTGTTTTAATCAACATAGAGACTTTAAAAGTCTCGCCTTTGCCTGACTTTGCAATATCATAAGTAACCACAAGCTTATTTGCAATCATACTAAAATCAACATTCTGTATTTCGGCTTTCGACTGTGCTTGTAAATGAACAGCTGCAAAAAGCAGAAAAGCCAGAAGAAACAGGTGTTTTTGTATGGGCTTACTAAAGCAAAACAAATCTATATTTCTTTTAAAAAGTGTCATCAGTAGCTACAAATTGTATAAATTTAACACAAAGGTAAATGGTTTTTAATTACGACAAATGTATTTAATAATTCTGTTATTACCAATATAAATTAAATAAAATTTAGCTTGCACTTAAAGTGGCTAAAATACACTAAAGTACTTTATGTATCTATAAAAATAGGAATAACACAGAGTTTCACGTCGGTTTTACAGAGTTGCACAGAGCTTAGCAGGCTCACTGAAGAGAAGAGCTGAAGATTGATTTATATTGCTTTTATAATACTGATTCTATGAGGTTTTAAAACTTTGTACATACCCAAAGAATTATTTGCATACATAAACACAAGAAATATTAACTTTACCTCTCCAAAAAAAATAAAGCTATGTGTTTCCATAATGCCCTCAGCTTGATAGCTACTGATATAGAAAACAGGTATGATGCGCGCTTTAAAGACAAAACCGTTTTCAAACCTATTTATCGTGGCAGTGGTTTTACTTTTATGCAATGGGCTGTTATAACTGCTGAAGCACCCGACACCATAAATCTTTACAACTGGGGATTGGTGCCTTATTGGACTAAAAACAGAGAAGACGCATCAAGCATCAGAGCTTTAACCCTTAATGCCAAGAGTGAAACACTGTTTGAAAAAGCGTCATTTAAATATGCCATCACTCATAAAAGATGTCTTGTGCTGTCGTCGGGTTTTTTTGAATGGCAGCATGTGGGTGCTAAAAAATATCCTTATTTTATTCATTCAAAAGAACAAGCCCTGTTCAGCATGGGCGGCGTTTACAGCGAATGGACTGACAAAGAAAGTGGTGAAATATTTAATACTTTTTCTATCATCACCACACCGGCCAACAAGCTTATGGCTCAGATTCATAACACAAAAAAACGCATGCCTTTGATATTGCTTCGAGCAGAAGAACGTGCGTGGTTAGAGTCGCATCTTACGCAAGCTCAGATAATGCCATTTTTAAGACCTGTAGATGATAATTTTTTAGAAGCACATACTGTAAGTCCTCTGGTCAGCTCTCCAAAAGGCAACAGCAATGTGCCTGATGTGCAGAAGCCATACACATACCCTGAATTTAATCAACTTTTTTAAACTTAATACTGATATGCTTCCCCGAATTATAATATTTTTCACCCTTATTCTGGTTTTTGAGTTTTTGGCTTTACGGAGTTTGCTCAAATTAGTGGTCAATGAAAAAAAACGCAAGAAACTCATTCGCTGCTATTGCTTGGTTTCGGGTTCAGTTTTATCTGCAACTATTGCATATTATATTTACAATCAATTAGATAACGTTCCTGACTATGTTCAATTCCGGAATTTTTTCAATATTTCTGCAATATTTGTTTTAAACATGGGGCCCAAAATGGTTTTAAGCATTTTCTCGATTATTGATGATGCAATGGTTTTTGTAATTTTTATCTTTTCGGTAATACGCCGTCAAAAAATTAAAAAAATGCCTTTATTTACTGTACGGAAAGTCATTTTAATGGCGGGCGTTGTGCTGGGTTTAATATTGTTTGGCAATACCATTTACGGTATGGTGTGGGGAAAATCGGACATTGAAATAAAACGGGTAAATATAAGTTCGACCAAGCTTCCCGCCTCTTTTGACGGTTTCAGAATAGCTCAGATATCCGATTATCATCTGGGAAGTTTTAAAAACAACAAAGCGGTTAAAGATGGCTTAGCATCGCTGATTGCTGAAAAGCCCGATGTCATAGTGTTTACAGGCGACATGGTTAATAATGTAGCCAAAGAAGCCACTTCATATATCCCTTTGTTCAAAGAGTTGAAGCCTCCTTACGGTATGTATTCAGTTTTAGGCAATCATGACATGGGCGATTACAGAAGATGGTACAATCAAAGAGACAAAACAGTCAACTTGCAGGATTTGGTGAAGGTTCAGGAAGAGATGGGTTTTAAGATGTTGCGCAACAAACATACATATATTGTTAAAGGCAATGACTCTATAGCTCTGATAGGTGTTGACAACTGGGGCAAGCCGCCCTTTAAAAAATATGGTGATTTGACTTTGGCAACAAAAGGATTGGCTCCCAACTTATTCACTATTCTTTTATCGCACGATCCATCACATTGGGCGCTTGAGGTGAAAGGCAATCCGGTTATAGACCTGACCCTTTCGGGTCATACGCACGGTGCTCAGTTTGTTGCAAAAATAGGAACCGTCAGATACAGCCCTGTGCAAATGATGTATGAAAACTGGATGGGATTGTATAATTACGGCACTCAATTTCTCTATGTCAATACAGGCTTGGGATTTATAGGTTTCCCAGGCAGAATTGGTGTAAAACCGGAGATTACAATTTTTACTTTAAAAGCATTATAGAATTGATTGAATAATCGGGGAGGAGAGATTAACCTTTAACTATTGTCAAGTGAAATGTGTTTTATAATATTTTGATTTGCCACAGATTCACAGAATATTAATTAGTACTATTTACACAGATTCTTAAATTCGCCATGGCGAATTTAAATCTGTGAATTTGTGGCTAATGTTTATTTATTACATTCAATTTTTCTTACTTTTCTAAATTTATTTCATCTTAGAATATTAAAATACTGTTCAATTTTTATAGTTTGGGAGCCTTTAGTGATAATTAAACACATGAATTATTATATTAGAATGACACTTAACTTAACACTATATGTATTCTTTGATATCAACCGCTTTTCGGCCTTCGTGGTCGATGATCCACAATTTTTTAAAGCCAATATTTATAAGCAAATCAAGGGCTTCCCTGTATTTTAATGTCAGTTGATCGGGTTTGTGGGCATCGGAATTTATTAATAACGGAATACCCAATTGAAGGCACTTTTCAAGTATAAACGCTGACGGAAAGAAAGATTCAGACTTGCCTGTATATACGCCTCTGGTATTGAGCTCTATGATGCAATTGTAATTTAAAATAGTTTTTAATGTTTCATTAATTAATTCGACATACCATTTTTCTTCTTCGCTGAAAAAACGGTTTTTGTTGTTCATTTTCACCTTATCCACATGACCAATAATATCGGGCATTTGTGTTACAACCATTTCCTGTATCTGTTTGAAATAACATTCAACGGCTTTTTTTACATCGTTGTTGAATATTGTTTCTAACCCGCTTGTATAGTTCTTTTCGGGACCATCAATAAACCACAGGTCGTTTGAATGGGGACTTTTAACCAGATGCACAGAACCAATGGTGTAATCTAAATGGCATTTTTCTTTAAATTCTGCAAAGGGAGTGGTCATGCCAGGGATATAGTCTATTTCTAAGCCATTGAGCAGGGTAATTTTACCGGCATAAAGTGCTTTAAGTTGTTCAATCCGTTGGCAATAATTGCTTTTATCGCCTGTTTTTAAGCTCCAGGTATTTTCAAATGATACGGGGGCATGGGCAGAAAACCCCAGTATTTTCATATTTTGTTCAAGAGCACTTAATACGTATAACTCGGGTTCGGCACTGCCATCGCAAAACTGGGTGTGTGTATGGTAGTTGTACATGTGTGTATTTAATTTTCAGATGCAAAATTAGTCATTTGAATGAAATTTTTATATACAAACTAAAGGGAAAAAATAGAGCGCTGATTCGCTTTCAGCTAACGCAGATTATTATGATAAACGCAGGTAAGAAAGAAGAAAGATTTGAAATCTGTGCAAATACTATAAATAGATAATCTGAGAATCTGTGGCGTTTCTTTTTATCTTTATTTCAGTTCCACGATGGTAATTCCTTGTCCGCCAAGCTCTACCTTTTCGTCGTAGCAGTTTTTCACATATTCATTTTTTGCCAGCTCCTGTCGTATCAGCGGGCGCAAAATGCCATCACCTTTACCGTGCAGTATCCTCAAAGGAGTAATCTGGCATAACAGGGCATCGTTAATATAATTGTTGAGAAGTGTTAAAGCTTCTTCAGCTCTTTTGCCTCTGAGGTCGAGACTCGAATTGAAATTCTTTTTCTTTTCGTTTATACTGTTGATAATGTCAAGACCAATGCTTTTTTTCGGACTTACAGGCTTGTAATTCAACACCCTTTTGAGCTTGTTTTTAAGTGTTTTTATTCTCAGATTGCCAAAAACCGCAAAAACGATGTCATCTTTTATATCTTCAATTATGCCTACTTCCGATTGTCCATCCATAATTACATAATTACCAGGCTCTAAGGGCTTATTAGAAGTATCTGTTTCTATCGTTTTTGTAAGGTCAGTGATTTTTTCTTTTTTCTTTTGCTTGTTCGATTGGTGCAAAGGGGCTGCTGAATTGCTCAAGGTATTGATGTTTTGAGGTTTTATTTCCTCTTTGTACTCACTAAGCTCAGTGCGCATAAGCTTTGTGGTTTCTTTTTCGGCCTGACTTTCTTTGATGGTTTTAATAACATGCTCAATTTTTTTATTGGCTTCACTCAACAGGGTCTGAGCTTCCTGTTTGGCTTTTTCGTAAATTTCCTGTTTCTGATTTTCAATGTCAGTAAGCAAGTTCTGATATTTCTGATAGGTAGAGCTTAAGATTTCGTCTGACTTTTCGATATCCTTCATTTTATTTCCGAGCAACTGTTCTTTTTCTTTAACTTTTAGATAATATTCTTCGAAACCCACAATATTGGCGTCTATTTTCCCTTTTGCATGTTCAATAACCTCTTTGTCAAGTCCAATTTTTTGTGCAATTTCAAAAGCAAAAGAACTGCCGGCCTCACCTGTTTTTAAAATGTAAAGGGGTACCAAATGCTTAGTATCAAAAAGCATGGCTGCATTTTTAATTCCCGTATGCTTCTGTGGCAGCATCTTCAGATTGGTATAATGTGTTGTGATGATGCCGAATGCCCTAAGCTCGTGTAAGCGTTCAATTACCGACTCTGCAATAGCGCCGCCAATCTGTGGTTCTGTGCCGGAGCCCATTTCATCTATTAAAAAGAGTGTGTATTTATTGCTGTTTTGAGTAAAAAAAGACATGTTTTTAAGATGCGAACTGTAGGTGCTCAAATCATTTTCAAGCGATTGCTCATCGCCTATTTCAATAAAAATTCTTTTAAAGATGCCAATGCTTGAGTTTTCCTCAACCGGTACGGGTAATCCGCACTGAAACATATATTGAAGCAAACCTACGGTTTTAAGACAAACTGATTTGCCCCCGGAGTTAGGTCCCGATATTATCAATACACTTTGAGAATCATTCAATGTCAGGCTCAAAGGCACAACTTTATGGGGTGTGGTTTTGTTTTTCAAAAGCAAAAGAGGATGTCGGGCTTCTTTAAGATCGAGAAAAGGAGTGTTTTTTATAAAGGGATTAACAGCATTTATTTTGATGGAAAATTTTGCCTTAGCCCTTATAAAATCTATCAGTCCTAAAAAAATATAGGCGTTTAAAAGGTCGTGTAGGGAAGGCCTTATATAATCAGTAAAATCGGTCAGAATGCGGATAATTTCTTTCTTTTCGGCATTTTCACAGTCGGCTATGTCGTTGTTAAGCTCGAACAATTCGGCAGGTTCAATGTAAATGGTTTGTCCTGTGGCTGACTCATCATATATAAAACCCCTCACTTGTCTTTTCTGAGCAGCATGCACAGGTATCACCAGCCGTCCATTGCGCAGAGTGATGCCTGTATCGGTGGCGGTTCCCTTAGTAAGCCAGCTGTGATAAATGCCCTCAATTTTTTTCTCACGGCTTTTCAGCAGTCTTTTATATGTTTTCCTGATTTCAGAAAGCAGTTCCGAAGCCGAATCTTTTACACTGCCCTTTTCATCAATAATTTCAGCCGCTCTGTTGATGATGTGTTTGTCAATATAATACCTGTCGGCTGCTTTTTTAAGGTATGGAAAGCTTTCTGCATCGGCCTTTTTGAAAAAAAACAAAATATCGCTGATGGTTTGTAGCGACAAAAGAAGCTGTGACAACGCCTCCACATTAATATATACACCCGCCACTTCAAGTTTTCGCAAGGCAGGGCGCAGATCATGATAATTGTCAACAGGAAAATCTCTGTGTAAAAGGCAAATGTTTTTGAACTCAATGGTTTGCAGTACGTTTCTTTCAATCACAGCTCTTTGCGATGAAAAGCGGATTTTATCCACATACTCAGTACCAAGCCCCGATAAACACTCATTGCTGATCAGCTCTTTAATGGTGTCAAAGCCAATTTTATTTTCAAAATTGGAGGGGTAAATCAAATCAGAAAAGTGTTCAGGTGCGTTCATTCAGAGGTTCAATCATTAAAGGAGTTGCAGGCAATATATAAAATTTCGGCTAATTTAAGAAGTGATTTTAAATGAGCCGAAATATTTCTTGTTTTTTTGTTTTTTACATTTTATTATTTAAGCGATGTAATGACTTCAAATTTGGGTGGATTTGCAATAGTTTTCTTCACTTTACAAAGCTCTGCTGCATTAATTACGGCGGCTTTGTATTTTTCAGGGAAATCGGCAGGCAGTTGTATATCGAGTTTTATAAACGTTGGCAAGCCTGTTTGCCTGTCATATTCGGCACTCTGAATTATTTTAATACCATCAGTATTAACACCCCTTTGTTCACAAAACATTTTTACATAGATACCTGCACAAGTGCCTATTGAAGCTAAAAACAATTCAAAAGGTGAGGGTGCCGAATTTTCTCCACCTGCCATTACAGGTTGGTCTGTTCTGATACTGCGTGAGTTGGTGTGAGCGGTGATTACTTTACCGCCATCAAATGTTATTTCCATATATATTTAAATTTAAATTAATTAACTCATTTTCATTGTAAAAATGACAATTTTCACATTTTGTATGCTTGTCTATACCCTGTATCAATTTATGACATTTTTTGCATTTGAACCAATCCTTTTCAAATTGGTAATTACCTCCTTCTATTTCAATGGCTTTTCCTTCAACAAATGCTTTGGCAATTATTTTCAATGCTTTATTATAAATCCGTGTTAATGTGGGGCGGGATACATTCATCATCTCTGCCGCTTTCTCTTGTGGTAACATTTCGTAATTTACCAGCCGGATGCTTTCATATTCTTCAAATTTTAAACAAACAGATTCTGCTTTACATAAAGGAATGCCATAAGGCTTAAATCCTTTCATAGAAGGTGGATTGCATACTTTTCTGCTTTTTTGTGGTCTTGACATGATTCAAATATTTATTTGCATTTTATCCATAAATATTTTGCAAATATAATGAACTTACGTTCATAAAAATATTTTCACAATTTTTTTTTACTGTCTAACTGTCTAAGCCTGAAATAAGTTGACCGTTTTAGAGGCACAAATTTAACTCAAAAATGGCAACAATAGAGAAATTTAAAGAAAAAAAGTTAATAAGGCAATTACGAATAAATCGTTA
>Ga0172369_10000726_pt1 | contig 48952 bp, 41 predicted proteins | sample LakKiv25m_FD_114539 | JGI IMG/M metagenome (GOLD analysis project Ga0172369, IMG submission 114539) | Freshwater microbial communities from Kabuno Bay, South-Kivu, Congo - kab_022012_11.25m | ecosystem: Environmental > Aquatic > Freshwater > Lake | place: Democratic Republic of the Congo...
AGCGAGCCTCCCGTCGGGGGTCGGGCGTCTCCGTTGCCTCAACGAGAGAGTTTGACGGAGATGTTGGCAATATACAAGGGGTGAAGCGAAGCGGAACCCCTGGGACCGTGATGCAAGATATCCTAACCCCGAAGGGGTGACAGTGAGTTATTGCCACCCCTTCGGGGTTAGGCTTTGCTATTCATCCAGCCCAGGGGTTCCGCTTCGCTTCACCCCTGGCTATTCACTGCCGCCTCTTCGAGGCTTTTCCACCAGCCATGTTACCAGGTCATCCAGACCGTCGCCGGTAAGGGCGGATAGCTGGAAGACGGGCAGTGTACCGTTCACCTGCCGCAGGTACCCCAGGCAGGCGTCAAGCTGGAAGGGCAGGTACGGCAGCAGGTCGGTTTTGGTGAGCACGGCGGCGGCGGCTTCGCGGAAGAGCAGCGGGTATTTCACCGGCTTGTCCTCGCCCTCGGTGACGCTCAGCACGGCGATTTTCGCCTCTTCGCCGATGTCGAATTCCGCGGGGCAGACCAGGTTGCCGACGTTCTCCACGATGACCAGGTCGAGTTCGTCCAGCGGCAGGTCGCGCAGGGCGTAGTGCACCAGCTTCGCCTCCAGGTGGCAGGCGCCGGCGGTGATGAGCTGGCTGACCGGCACATTCAGCGCCGCCAGCCGCTCGGCGTCCTTTGTGGTCTCCACGTCGCCTTCCAGCACGGCGAAGCGCGCGCGGCCCGCCAACCGGGCAGCCATACGCTCCAGCAGCGTGGTCTTGCCGCAACCGGGCGAGCCGATGATGTTCACCATCCGCGCGCCTTTCTCCGCCAGCAGTGTCCGCGTCTTCTCGGCCCACTCGGCGTTCGCGCCCATCAGGTCGCGATAGACTTTAATTTCGGTCATAGCGATTAGTCCTAAGAAATGGGCATCATGGGACGAATGAGAATTATGGGAGACAGGTTTTTCATAACTCCCATCCTTCCCATAACTCCCATATCTCCCATTCATTCTTCTTCGATTTCAAGCGATTCAAGGTACAATTCCATCCCGCCCAGCGTGCGCACGGCGAAGGCGCCGCACGCGCCGCATTGGAACACGGGCAGCGCAATCTCGCCCTGCCAGCCGCACTCCGCGCACTCGCCGCGCGGAGGCAGCGTCTCGATCTCCAGCGCGGAGCCGGCGGCGGGTGTGTCGCGGCTCAATACCTCGTAGGCGAAGAGCAGGTTGTCGGGGATGATCTGGCGCAGCCCGCCCACCACTACGCGCACTTTGTGCAGGCGCGGGGACAGTGAAAAACGCTCCAGCTCGGACACCACGGCGGCGACCAGCTCTTGCCCGATCCCGAATTCATGCATCGATGCTTACGATACCACGAGCGGGCGGATTGTCACAAGGCAACCGTCACTGGAGATCATTATTACCAAGCGCGCGGTTGAATTCCTGCTCGAATTCCGGACCGATCTTGCGCGCTGCCTCCCGCACCATCGCCGGAGTGAGCAGCTCTTCGCGCGACGTATCGACGCCCGTAGGCTGCGCAGCGGCTTTCAACTCGTTCCAGCCGGCGCCCACCGCGTCCATGCTGGTCAACCGCTCGTATTCCACCTCTGCATTACTAATCCGCGATTTCTAGCCAACAGGCGCAGTTTTTGTCTTTGGTTGCGGCGCAGCCGCCCTGTGACGGTACTCCGTCACATGAGTGGTAAGCCTGATGGAAAGCCTGAATTGTTGGGTTGTGGGCAGAGCCTACGTTGAATTTTGAGTTATAACTGTAACTTTCACCAGACAATAACTCAAAACTCAAAACTCAAAACTTACCCAACGGTTATCGTCACTTCGCTCGCCAGCGCCAGCGCCGCCGCGCGGATGTGATCCAGGGTGTAGGGGCGGTTGCGCCGGGTGATGCCGATCAGGTCGGCGGTCTGGCCGCGCATGTGCTGCGTGTACCGCTCCATCTGCGTCAGGCAGCTTGAAATGCCGCCGCCGGAGCCGCCCGCCGCCGCCACCGCGATGACGGGCAGGCCCTTCAGCGCGCTCTCCTCGCCTTTCGTTGATTCGCAGCGGCGCAGGCGGTCGAAGGCGCACTTGGCGCTCTCCGACAGGTCGCCGTAGTAGACCGGCGTGACGATGATGACGCCCGACGCCTTGCCGATAGCATCCTGCAGGGTGAGCAGGTCGTCTTCGAGCACGCACTTGTGCTCGGTGCGGCACTGCCCCCAGCCGTTGTCGCATTGCTGGCAGCGTTTTATCTTCAGTTTGCACAGGTCGAGGTGCCGGGATTCCATCCCCGCCTCCGCGCACCCCCGCAGGGCGGCGGTGACGCAGGCGGCGGTCAGGCCGTCGCTATTGGGACTGGAGCTGATTATCACGATCATGGTTTACCTCCAAAAATTGAACTATAGAGACACCGGGGCACAGAGATATTATTCTCCATACAAGGCGTTAATCTCCTCCATAATAATGGTAACGCTATTGTCCGCGTTGAAATCCATAAACACCCAGGTTTCGTAGAGGATGAAGCCGGCGAACAGGCCGTCATCGCGGATGCGGCGGTATTCCTCCCGCAGCGTCGCGGGCTGGATATAGCGGTTTACCGTCATCGGCAGGCCCTTTGCGCGGCAGCGGTCGATCATATCCTTTGCGATTTCATCTTCATACAGGCAGTCGAAGGGATAGTGGAAGAAGCGCAGGATTGCTTCATCCAGCAGACCTTCGTCGATCCAGCGCCGCCACTGGAATTCCAGATTGCCGGGGTAGGCCAGCCGGCGCGAGCCGGGCGGATCGGCGCGGTACCAGTCGATCTGCAGGTTGTAGCGCATCTTCCTGCCGGCGGCGTGGATCATCGCCTTCGCCTCGCGCAGGAAGTCGGTGTAGGCGTCGCCGCGCACCTTCGCGATGCTCTCGCCGCGGCGAGCGCACTCGGCCAGCACCACGTCGTTGTACCCATAATCCTCCGGGTAGTCGGTGTGCATGCTGTGGTTCTCTTCGCGGAAGTCGATGCCGTCCACGCCGGCGTCCAGCATCTCGCGGATGCAAGAGAACCAGTAGTCCCGCACCGCCGGCTCCATCTCGCACAGCGCGCCGGGCAGATACGCATTGCGCCCGCGCGCGTAGCCGATCATGCCGGTGCCTTGCCAGGCGATCTTCACCGGCTCGTCCAGGCGCAGGCGGTGACGGCCGAAGCCGTAGTCGAAGTTCAGGCCATACGCGCGGAAGTCGCCGCGGTCGGGGTTCCAGATGGTGCCGCCGGTGGCGAAGACGCCGGGGATCTCGTTGCCCTCGGCATCCAGCGCGACCAGCATGTCGGCGCCGGTGTTCTCGAAATCGCCCGGGCCGTCGGCAAAGTCGGTGGTAACCACCAGGTAGGGATCGGCGATCTCGAAGCCGGAGAGCGTCAACACGCGCACGCGGTCGCCCTTGCGCGCCACCGGCCGGCCGTCCAGGTCGCGGATGTCCTGCGCCGAGGCGGCGCCCAGATCGTCCTCCATGAAATACGAGGAGATGCGGCTGTCCAGATCGACGATATCGCGTGGGCAAGGCTCCACCGTCTCCTGCACCTGGATTTCGACATCTAGCCGCTCGTATTTGTAGTTCAACTTGCTGGTCCAGATCTGTAGGTGCTCCTTCGTGAGCCGCGTGGGTGAATCGTCCTTCTTCATCAGTCGTAGCGCACAAATGGGCCGCGTCATGATATCTTCCGGCAGATCCCCGGCTTTCCGCTTGATGCGCAGCTCCGGATGGTCCACCACGAAGCGCTCCATCCACGTCATGCGCCCGCCGATCTGCGCCAGCCGCCCCCAGCGCTGCGCCTCCGGCGACCCCTCGGGGAAGAGCACGGCGCAGCCCGTCTCATACGGCTTGTAATAGGCATACAGCTCGATCCCGTGCCGGTGCGCCGTCTCCACCGCGACTTTCAGCGGGTTGCCGAGGAGCTGGTAGGTGTCGGCGTGGTTCTCCCACTCTCCCTGCGCGTCCACCGCCTGGTCGACCTTGAACGTGGGAATAAACCACCCGCCGTGCCCGTCGCCGTAATACCCCCAACCCACCCGGGTTACGCCGCGTGCCTTGAGGGCAGCCATCATGGCGTCAAGGTGCTCGGGGGTGATGGGCTGTCTGGCCTTGAGGGCGTCGTCGGGGAAGTCGACGAAGGCTTCTAAGACGAAGAGATCGGTTTTCATATAATGCCCTCCCAGATAGTCCCGAAGGGACGCCAGTCAATAGCCGGGGGTGAAGCGAAGCGGAACCCCCGGGAAAATGGCGCAAGAAAGCCGAACCCTGAAAGGGTGACAGTGAGCTTACTGTCGTCCCTTCAGGACTTGGCGCTTTTCTGTCACCGGTCCCGGGGGTTCCGCTTCGCTTCACCCCCGGCTATTGACTGGCATCCCTTCGGGATTATCGTTTTTCGTTACCTGATTATATCAAGCAAGCCTTACGTGGAGTGAAAGCGCCGTCTAGCCGGCGCACTCCAAATCAGGCATACACCGTATGCAATTTCGCGATAATCGCGTCCGCCATCTGGCTCGTCCCGACCGCGGTCGGGTCGTCGCGGGTGGGCTTCATGTCGTAGGTGACCGACTTACCCTCTTCCAGCACCGCGGCCACGGCGGCTTCCAGGCGGTCGGCGGCGTCCTTTTCACCCAGGTAGCGGAGCATGAGCATGCCGGAGAGGATGAGGGCGGTGGGGTTTACCTTGTTCTGGCCTTTGTATTTGGGGGCGGAGCCGTGGGTGGCTTCGAAAACAGCGCCCTTTTCGCCGATGTTCGCGCCGGGGGCCACGCCCAGGCCGCCGACCAGACCGGCGCCCAGGTCGCTGATGATGTCGCCGTAGAGGTTGGGCAGCACCAGCACGTCGGACTCCTCCGGGCGCTGCACCAGCCGCATGCAGAGGGCGTCCACCAGCACCTCGTCGTATGCCACTTTGCCCTTATATTCCTCGGCCACCTCGCGCGCCACGCGGTAGAAAAGGCCGTCGGTGAACTTCATGATGTTGGCCTTGGCGATAGCGCTGACCTTTTTCCGGTTGTTCTCCACCGCATACTCGAAGGCGTATTTCACGATGCGGCGGGTGCCGCTGACGCTGATCGGCTTGATGCTGATGGCGCTGTCCGGGCGGATTTTGCCGCCGGCCATGTCGATGATATGCTTCGCATCCTCGGTATCGAGATCGAACTCCACCCCGGCGTACAGGTCCTCGGTGTTCTCACGCACGATGACGATATCCACGCCGGCATAACGGGAGCGCACGCCCGCATAGCTCTTGCATGGGCGCACGCAGGCGTACAGGTCGAGCGCCTTGCGCAGCGCCACGTTCACGCTGCGGAAGCCGGAGCCGATGGGGGTGGTGACGGGCGCCTTCAGCGCGACGCCGTTCTTGCGCACGGATTCGATGGTCTCGTCCGGCAGCGGCGTGCCGAGCGTCGCCATGATATCCACGCCGGCATGGGCGATCTCCCAGTCGATCCGCACGCCGGTAGCGTCGATGACGCGGCGTGTCGCCTCCGCCAGCTCCGGTCCGGTGCCGTCGCCGGGGATGAGGGTTACGGTATAGGGCATGTCTTCCTCCGAAAAACGCGGCTGCCCTTTCCGGTCTGCAAGCATAATGCCGGATTCAATGCCGATTGCCGGTAATTATCATCGGTTCGGCAAGGGCAGCGGGTCAGCCGCGGTAATAGCGTGTGAATTGTTCGACATCCGGTATTATGTGTCCTTCTCAAAAACCGTTGATCTGCGGTGATCTGGACTGAATACCGGTATACCCTTGATCTTATCTCGTATGTATCTGGTGGATAGCCTTCAGCCTTATGGAAAAATTGAGCAGAAAGGTTTCGCTGATCGGAAGGAATTTTCAGGCGCGAGGGGAAATGATATAGTAATATACCCATCGAGGCTGCTGTCGATAGATGGGCCGTCGGCTGCGTCAGGCAGCGCGGGCGCAGCGGAAGGAGCGACACGATGCAAATAGGCAGTGCGTTTAACTGGCGGCGGATCATAATCATGGTCTGCATGTCGATATCGTTGGCTCCCATATTGGCGCAGGATGTGCAGGAGACTACAATCAAGGCGGAGATGATATTGAACAGCATCTCCCTGGATTCGAAAATTAACGATGTATTGACGTATCGCGGCATGCCGCATTACATTGGTCCATCGGTTTCGGGGGTGGGTTCGATCGATTCACTGTTGCGTTCTCCCGAGCAGAGAAGCGCCGCCTTACCGGCAACAACCGTCAATCCCAATATGCCGGGGATGCGTCAGCCTCCCCAATACGGCATGAATGCCGGACCGGCGCAAGTCACGATGGAACCGAAAAAAGAGAATATCTACATGGTCTGGCGGTACGACGGCAATGGCAAGACGCCCGATCCAAAGGCATCTTTCACCACGTATTTATTTATTAACAAAGATGGAAAAGTCGAAGCAGTGGTGGTCAACCTGAACAATCCGGAAGCGCATCCGAATATCCAGACGGAAACCGGCATCACCTTCGGCACCAGGTTGAGCGACATTATAAAAATTTATAACTGGCCGGAGCCTTTCACGCGCGTCGGAAGCCTGTATTACTGCAACTATCCCGAACAGCGGGTTACCTTTGGGTTGGATGCCAATACCCGTAAAGTGACATGCATCAGTATCGGGGTGCCTTTTGTTGTGACGGCGCAATCACTCGAATCCGGACAGGCGGCGAGAGCTGAGGCCGCGCAGGGGCGTCCGGCGCTCGTGGTTCCGCAGGCATCAGGAGGCGGGCTGACTCCTTTCGGCATGCCGCCGGGCGGATATCAATCAGGATCTCCAGGCGATGATGATGTTCCGGCCAGCAGGATACCGGGAGCCGGCGGTATGGGGGGCTATCCCGGCCAGCAACCGCCGCCGCCACCGCCCCCCGGGTGATCGAATGTATACCCGGCGATATGATAGCCGGGCGCGGCCAGGCAGCGGCGCCCGGCATAATAGTGAATTATTCGGCGTCCACGAAGTAAGTAATGGGGGGATGCGATGATCTCTCGTAATCTGATTCTCGGCATAGTCGTCCTTGCCGCCATGGTGGCGGCATCCGGCATAGAGAAACAACTCGCCCGCGTGCAACTGAACATGAAACCGCAGGAAGTGATCGATCTGCTTGGCCAGCCTACGGCAACCATTATAGCCCAGCCGCATCTGGGAGGTCCGGCGGCTGTGCCGGCCGGCGGGATGCTGCCCCGACCGGGCATGGCGCCCTCGGCCGCCGCCGCTGCCGCCATGCCGGCGAAAGACTATACCATGGTCTTTCTCTACAAGGATATGGAGATCGAACTCGGCGCCGAAACCGGGGTATCGATCGGATCGGAAATCGTGCCCGGCACGCTCCCCATCTGGGCTTATACCGTGCGGGTCGCGAAACTCAACCTCGATCAGCAGGAACTCATTTATCGGATTAACGACACCTATTCGCTGGGTATTACCCTTTCAGGCGAGGGGAACTTAGCGCGTGTCTCGGACGCCATTGCCTGTTCACTCAAGCCGCTCACCACCTGGCCGAGTGATCCAAAACGGCGCTTCAGCCGCAGCGATCCCTACTTCCAGGATATGTTCTTCTTTAAATACTCCGATAAAAATTCGCGGTTCATGAAAGAGGCTAAAAATAAAACGGACCTTTTCTTGGCAGCGGGCACATCGAAGGGAATAAAAATCGGATCGAGTCTGGAAGAAGTGCTGATGAAGCATTCGATGCCGACATATTGCATTCCTTTCAATACGGAAGCCGCGGCAGTCGTCACCCTGGACCCGAAGGGTCCCAAGGTCAGTGCGGCGCAAGGTGGGAAGAGCGGCGGCGGCTCAGCGGAATTTGCTACCGGTGAAGGTGCGCCATTGAAGGTGAATTTTGCCGATAATTGCATTCTGCTTTACCCGGATGAAGGGCTTGCGCTGACACTGCTCAATTTCATTGTGGTTCGCATACAGATCGGGCAGGAGATGTCAAGACCGTCGATGACAGAGTTTATCCCGAAGACTGGCGGAACACCGTCCGGAGCTCGGAGATAACTGTATCCGGCGAATTGATCATCTCCTGGCGGATAAGCGGGCTGCCTCTCATCCGCCAGGCATAACATACGCGAAAACCGGGTATATATTCATTATTGAGTTCCGTTCCTCCCACTGAACTTCGATCCTCAATCGCAATACATGCGGTTAAAGAAAAGGGTAGACGTAATGCGACAATCTCATCCACGACATTTGACGGTAACGGTATTGATCCTCGTGATCCTGGCGGCTTTCCTGGTCGGTTATCGCATGCGCGATTACGGCAACATGCGGCCTGCCTGGGCTGCGCTGGCTGCATCCGCCGACACGGCGGGCACACTCGATAACACCGTAACCCTGCGCCCCGTGGAACTGTTCAAGGAAGCGCTGGAACAGGTCCAGAATAACTATGTCGAGCCGATCGAGCATCCGGAGGAGCTGGTCTATTCAGCGATTCGCGGCATGCTGCTTCCGCTAAACGATCCTTACACCCGTTTCATGGACCCCAAGCAATACGCCGAATTTAATACGGATAACCAGGGTTCGCTAAGCGGCATCGGCGCCACCTTGAGCATGCTGGAGATTCCCGCACAGACCGTGAATGCCGGCGAAGGCATGATACCTACCGTCACCTGCCCGGTCTGCGGCACGGAAATCAAGGATGTCAAGCATTATCGCGTTGGCATCGTCGAACCGCTGCCCGGCTCACCGGCGGAGGACGCCGGCGTTCAGGCCGGTGACTTCATCATGAAGGTCGATGGCGAGGACACCGAAGGCAAAACAGTCAGCGAAGTTGCGCAGCAGATCCGCGGCAAGGAAGGCACGAAGGTCACGCTGACTATCGCCCGTAAGGGAATCGAGAAGCCGCTCGATATCGCTATTACCCGCGCGCATATCGATGTCCCATCGCTGGAAAAGAAAATGCTGGACGACAAGATCGGGTATCTCCATCTGTTCACCTTCAATGAGAAGACTAATCTGGAGACTCGCGAAGCGCTCCAATGGCTGCGCAAAGAAGGTGCGCGCGGCCTGGTTCTTGATCTGCGCAATAATCCGGGCGGCCTGTTGCGGCAGTGCATCCTCGTAGCCAGCATGCTGCTGCCCGATGAGAACAAACTGATCGTCGAGACTAAAGCGCGATCCGGACGCGACGAGCCGTATAATCGCTCCGGCCAGCAAATCTGGGATCAGCCTGTTATCGTGCTGGTGAATAAAGGCAGTGCCAGTGCCTCGGAAATTTTGAGCGGCGCGCTGAAAGATTACAAGCGAGCTACCATCGTGGGCGAATCCACTTTCGGCAAAGCCCTGGTGCAGACGGTCATCCCGTTGCGCGACCATTCAGCCATGGCTATCACCACCGCTCATTATTACACGCCCAACGGGTATGATGTGGGTAAGAAAGGCGTCATGCCGGACATCGAGGTTGCGCTGGCGGAGGATACCAAAGCCTTGAGCGAGAACGACAATCAGGCGCTGGAAGCCATTCGCATCCTGAAAACGGAGATGGCAAAGGCGAAATAGGAAGAAGAGAAGAAGGGAAGAAGAGAGAAAAGGGAGAGGGGAAGATATCTTCCCTTCTCCCTTTTCTCTCTTCCTATTGAAGCGTCCATCCCAGCACCAGCGCGAGCACTGCTTTCTGCGCGTGCAGGCGGTTTTCCGCCTGATCCAGCACGATGGACTGTGGTCCGTCCAGCACTTCGTCGGTAATCTCCTCGCCGCGGTGGGCGGGCATGTCGTGCATCACCACCGCGTTGGGCTTCGCCTGGCGCAGCAGCGCGGCGTTCAGTTGATACGGCGGGAAGACGCGCAGGCGCTCCTGTCGTTCGGATTCCTGTCCCATGCTCGTCCAGACATCGGTGTAGACGGCGTCGGCGCCGGCGACGGCCTTGACCGGATCGCGTTCGATCTCGATGCGCGCGCCGGTGACCGCCGCGATTTTATGCGAGCGCGCGACGATTTCCGGTAGTGGTTCGTACCCCTCCGGGCAGGCGATGCTGAAATGCGTGCCCACCTTTGCCGCCAGCAGCATCAGGCTGTGTACCACATTGTTGCCGTCGCCGACATAGGCCAGCTTGCGGCCCGCCAGCGGCGCCTTATGCTCGATCAACGCCAGAAAATCCGCCAGCGCCTGGCAGGGATGCTCGCGGTCGGATAATGCGTTGATGACCGGGATGGAGGCGTGTTCGGCCAGCTCGACGACCGTATCATGCGCGAAAGTGCGCGCCATGATGGCCTGGCACCATCGCGACAGGCAGCGCGCCACGTCCTTCACCGACTCGCGCGTGCCCAGGCCGATGTCGGACGGCGCCAGGTAGACGGCGTGCCCGCCCATTTGCGTCATCGCTACTTCGAAGGTCACGCGCGTGCGCAGTGACGGCTTCTCGAAGACCATCGCCAGTGTTTGTCCCCGTGCAAGTCTGTCAACCGCGGTAGGCTCGCTTTTCAGCTTGCCGGCCGCGGCGAGGATATGCGCGATCTCCTCCGCGGTGAAATCATCGATCGACAGCAAATTACGATTAACCAGCGGCATCATCGATATCTCCATCAGGTGGCTCCCCGGCAAGCGGAGCACCTCGCTGCAAGGCGCGAAATAACCAGAGAAAGTGGACGAACAGGGCAACGGCGGCGGCCAGGCCGCCGTAGATGAGCAGGCGTTGCCATACGGGCAGGCGGTTAAGCAGAGCAAACTGCCGTATGAGTTCGCCGGGAAAACCGCTTTGCGGCGCCAGGCCGATGAACTGCCGGAGCAGAACGAAGACGCCGATGATGAGGGCAAACGTAATCCAGACTTCGCTCACGATGCCGGCAATCTGCCCGCTGCTGACGCCCAGCGATCCTAAACGAATCACCAGCAGCATGCTGACATACGCCAGCACGAATGCCACCAGGATGAATAGGACGATAAGATCGCTCATTTCGTCCCGTATTGTAACGTGTAGCATGTCGGCTCATCAAGAGCCGGAGTGGTGATGCCGGTCAGAAATAGAGCACCATGATGTTTCCGCGCACTTTCCATATGCCTTTTTCCTTGACCATCATAAAACCACCTTCGAACTTCATGGAGTAGGAGAGAATGCCCCATCGATAAGTGAGGCGGGCCGAATAGCGCGCGAACGGTTCGTTCCACTTGGTGGTCGCCGCGGTGAATTCGTAGTTTGAAACAGACATCCCCTTATTGAGATCGTCGTCTCGATCCATCCATCGATGCCAGCGCTTTAGAATCTCCGCCGTATCGCCGCGTTTCCACGCCTGGATGAATTCATTACACGTATTGGTGACCATCGGTTCATTCTTCCGATCCTCTTCGGTCACGCTTTTTTTCGGGAGATTGAAGATTGCGGGAATTTTATCATAAAACAGCACCTGGCGCACGAGCCAGCCTTCTTCCCGCTTCATCAACAGGATGCCGCCTTTTTTGGGGAACTTGTCGTCTTTGATTTTAGCGGTGAATTCGACCAGCGCTTTGGTATCGCTGACTTTCGGGCGCTGGAAAGTGGGTGCCCCGTCGAACATATACGGGCCGAAGATATTTTCATCCTGGGCCGGCAAGCGCGGTCTGATCTTTGCGTAATCGTTGCGAACGTATGCGGTGAAATATTCCTGTATGATCTTGCGCTGCTCCGCATCGCCTTCCGCGCGGGCTATTCCCGCGGGAGCGATGAAAGCGGTGACTATGAATACTGCTACCCAGACCCAACGTTGCATATTCCTTTCCTTTATACTGGAGTTATCGATCGGAGGACAATTCAACCCCGATATTTAATAAGACAATTGAAAGCCGCAACAGTTTCAATGTATTTCGAATAAAGTTCGTTTCTTAGTCTACTACTCTCGGTTGGCACGGTCAAGGCGTGACGTGAGACGGGTGTATCACAAGGCGGCTGGTCGCGACCAAAGATAAAATCTGCGCCTGTTGACGAGAAATAGCGGATTAGTAATACAATGGCAAGGACAGGATACGGACGGTCAGATAAGCGATGCCCGCGCCGATCGTCATGCCGGCAAAGATGTCCGAGGGCCAGTGCGCCCGATCATTCAAGCGGGAAAGCGCCACCAGCAAGGCCAGCACGAATACCAGCACCCTTGGCAGCAACAGCGGCACGGCCAGTCCGATCGCCACCAGCACCGCCGCCGATGCCGACGCATGGCCGGATGGAAATGAACGGTGGATGGAACGCAGGCTGGGGCCTCCCCATTCCCGAGCGGTAGGACTCTTCTTGGGTCGATGCCGTCGCGTTAAAATCTGCAGGAGCTGGCACACGATGCCGGTGAGAAGAAAGCTTGCCGTGCAGAGAAGAGGGATATTTTTTGCCCACCCGATCCGCGCGAAAAGCCCGATGATGAAAAGCAGCGCGAGCGGCGGCAGGCTATATCGTCCATCGCCCAGCGGCTTTACGGCGGCCGCGATAAAGTCCGTCAATCGAGAACGGCGCCGCTGGACCCAACTCATAATCGGCGCGTCGAGCCTATAAAGCACCAATGTTATGACGGCCAATCCAGGCGGCAGCGCCCACCATGACCAGGATGGGAGAGCCGGTATGACGAAGACGGACATGATGCCGTATTATACGGTATTAGACCTTAGATGTCTTTCTTTCTTGTGGGGCGTTCGGTTAATCGCCGTCATGCTGCCGGCGAACTCCCGCTACCTTATACAGCGCCGTCAGCTCGTCCGCGCTCAAATCCCGCCAGTTGCCGTCCGGCAGATCGTTAAGCGCGAGTGGACCGAGGTGGGTGCGGCTGAGGGAGATCACCGGCGCCTCGATCGCTTCCAGCATGCGGCGAACCTGGCGCTTGCGACCCTCGTGTAAAGTGATCTCAACCAGCGCGCGGTCGCCCCGCGTGAGGATGCGGCGTGCCTGCGCCGGCGCGGTGAGGCCGTCCTCCAGTTGGATGCCCCGGCGAAGCTGTTGCAGCGCGTCGTTGCTGGGGATGCCGCGCACCCACGCCCGATATGTTTTATTCACGGTATGGCGAGGGTGAGTCAGCGCGAAGGTCAGATCGCCGTCGTTGGTCAACAGCAGCAGGCCGGTAGTGTTCTTATCCAGGCGTCCAACCGGATGCAGGCCCGGTATGGGGGGAACCAGCGACATCACCGTATCGGTGGCATGGGGGTCCTTGCGCGAGGTTATTATGCCCGCGGGCTTGTTAAGCATGATGGTACGCCTGGTCGGCAGGTGGACGAGGCGCCCGTCCACCGCCACCACGTCGCGTGCCGGTTCCATGCGGTCTCCCAGTTGAACGACTTGTCCGTTCACCGTCACCCGCCCGGCCTTAATCAACTCTTCGGCGCCTCGCCGCGAGCTCACGCCGGCGGCGGCGAGCATTTTTTGTACGCGTTCCATACAGCACCCCGATCACGGTTAACAGCGCCAGTAAGGCAACGGTGTAAAACAGCGCTATTCCGGTATGAACCCACCATGCAACCGGCGCAGCGCTCAATGCAATGGCGGGCGCCTTGACGATTGCCCGCCCATCGCGGTACAGCGTCAGCTCCCCCACCCGCTCGCCACGCTGAACCGGCGCCTTCAAAGGTTTTCCACTAAAACGCACTTCATCATGTACCGGCGCGGCATCGGTGTTCGGAATCGGCGCGCCCAATACGTCCGATGTGCCCAGCGCCACTCGCCTCGGCGCTCCGAATGCGACCGGCATCTCGACTGCCGGCTGCGTTCGGCTGGCATATGTTTTCCAGTTGAAGCGCGAAAAGCCATAATGAAACAGCATCTCGGCGTCCTTGAACTTGTCCGGATCGTCGAGCAGAACGGCGATCAACTGCCAGTCGCCCGTGGTGGCGGAGGCTACCAGGCAATGACCCGATAATTTGATATAACCGGTCTTCACGCCATCTACGCGCGAACCCGGAATCCCCGGCACGGCCTGGCCGAGAATCTTATTGGTGCTGTCCAGGCAGATGCCGAATTTCGATTTCGCGGTAAAGGCTTCGGCATGTTTCGTTGCCGCCAGCTCGCGAATCTCCGGATATTTCGTCAGCGCCTCGCGCGTCATCAGTGCCAGATCGCGCGCCGTGCTCTTGTGATCCATAGCGTAATATTGCGGCCTGGTATATCCATGCGGGCTGGTGAAATGCGTGTTGCGCAGACCGATATACCGCGCTTTGTCGTTCATCCATTGAATGAACGTCCGCTCATCGCCGGCAAGGTGCTCCGCGGCGGCCACGGCGGCTTCATTGGAGGACTTGATGAACATGGCCTTCAGCAAGTCTTCCAGGCTGACTACATCACCCGCGGCGAATTGCGAGCTGCCGCCGGAGGATACTTCGAAGGCATGTTGGCTGACGATCACCTGTTCCCGCAGGCGGTTCCGGCCATGATCCAGCACTACCATAGCCGTCATGATTTTTGTAGTGCTGGCGATGTCCAGCTTTAAATCGGGATTGGCTGCCCACAGCACCAATCCGCTTTGCCGATCCATCAATACGGCGGCGCGCGCGGTCGACTGGGGATTTTCGGGTATCTTTGGCTCGCCGGCAAGGGCAATTGAGATCGTAAGAATCAGCGGCAACCAGGCAAAGAGTCTCATGTCGCCGTATTGTACCCGCTGAGGAGCGACCTGCCAAGACCAGCGCTGGAGCACATGCCAATCTCATATTGACCTTCGCCTTAAAATTCGTTATACTTAATACGTTGCATGGCCCTGTAGCTCAGCCTGGTAGAGCAGCGGACTGAAAATCCGCGTGTCGCTGGTTCAAATCCGGCCGGGGCCACCATTTTTTTGGTATGTCTGCAAGCCCACAAGCCCTACAGGTAGTGATTTCAACCTCTTAATCCATCTAGACCCATCCACCGTTGCTTCATAACGCGGCTAAGCAACACGGTTATGACAGACTTTTTCAAAAGCTCTAGCCGCAAGCGGCAGAGTCTGGTATAGTGAATTCGATATCTCAGCGCCGCAAGCGTGTAATGCCAGATGGTCAACATCATCCTGACAAAGTTTACCACGGAAGAGCAGGCACTCATCGGACGTCTCGACCAGGCGCGTCTTCCCCGCCATATCGCCGTCATCATGGACGGCAACGGCCGCTGGGCAACCCGGCAGGGACTGCCGCGCGTGATCGGCCACCGCGCCGGCGTGGAGAGCGTGCGCGCGATGATCAATGCGTGCGGCGGGTTGGGCATAGGCTATTTGACGCTCTACTCATTCTCCATGGAAAATTGGGCGCGCCCGGATGATGAAGTGCGGGCGCTGATGGAGCTGATCGAAGAGCAACTACGCACCGAAATCGAGGCGCTGCACCGCGAAAATTCGCGGGTCCGTCACCTGGGACGGCGGGACGGCCTGCCGGCGTCATTATGCCGGACGCTGGATGACGCAATGGCGCTTACCGCGCGCAACACCGGCCTGCAGATCATTTTCGCGATCAACTATAGCGGGCGCGCCGAGCTGGCAGACGCCGCGCGGCGGCTGGCGTCGGAAGCCGCCGCCGGAATGCGCGATCCGGCGGCGCTGGGGGAAGACGATCTTGCCGGCGCGCTCTATTTGTCCGACGTGCCGGCGCCCGATCTGCTCATCCGCACCGGTGGCGAGACGCGGGTGAGCAATTACCTGCTCTGGCAGATCGCCTATGCGGAGCTCTGGTTCACGCCGCTGCTGTGGCCCCAGTTCCGCGGCACGCATCTTTTAGAAGCCATTATCGAGTATCAGCATCGTCAACGGAAGTTCGGGAGGATTACATCCTGATGCTTCGGCAACGCCTGGCGGCGGCCGCGCTGGGGCTGCCCATGCTGTTTCTAATATTGTGGCTGAACTGGTTCCTGCGGAGAGCCGGCAACGCGGAAGACTTGCCGCTGCTCGCCGTGGTGTTGCTTATCGCGGGCGCTTCAGGTATGGAGATGAGCAGGGTAGTGCGGCAGCGTTTTCCCGCGGCGCACCCGCTCAACGGCCTGTATGCCGCGCTGATCCTCCCCTTTTTCGTGCACGCCATCGGACTGACCGTCGTGAATGGCAGCGTGGGGATGCTTTTCGATTCACTCGGCGTGGTGGGCGCGGTGATGCTGCTGGGCATCAATGCATACACCGATATCCAGCAACGGCGGCGCGACGGGATTGTCGAGAACCTGATCGTGCTGGCCGGCGGCTTATATCTGGGCGGCGCGCTGTCTTGCCTGCTGCTGCTGGCGAGCACGCCGCTGCACGAGATCGCCGTCGGCTTCGTTTTCGTGCTGGTCTTCGGGCTGGACACCGCCGCCTATTTTGGCGGCAGACACTTTGGCGGCTGCCCGCTGGCGCCGAAGATCAGCCCGAAAAAGACAATGTCCGGCTCGATCTGCGGGTTGCTGGCGACGATAGCGCTGGCATTCGTTTTCGCGGGAATATTCGACGCTACCCCTGCCGCCTGGAACCTGCGCATGCATTTGCCGTGGAGCGCCATGCTCTGGCTGGGCGTGTCCGTCGGCATTTTGGGTCAGGTCGGCGACCTGTTCGAATCGGTTTTCAAGCGCTGGGGAGGCGTGAAGGATTCGGGAACGATAATTCCCGGGCATGGTGGATTCCTCGATCGCTTCGACAGCCTTTTCCTCGCGGCGCCGGCCTGCTACCTGCTGCTGGCGTTGTATATTGGTGTCAGTGGTTAGTGATTAGTGATGAGAGGGCTGAGGGGCTAAGGGGCTAAGGACTGAAGGATTGAAAAATTCCTTCAGCCCTTAACCCCTCAGCCTTCAGCCTTCTTATCACTTATCACTATGAAATTTTTTAGGCTGTCTTGAACTTTTCGCCGGTAATGTGGTATATTGATAATTGCTGCCGTGCTTTTTCAGCGCCGGCATGCAAATCAAAGCCTAAACAAAGCCCAGCCGCCGGCCGGCCTAATGGAGGACGAATAGCCAATGCGCCCGCCCAAACAGGCTCGTATATGCCAGATCATCGTCGCAATATTGATGCTGCTTCTGCCGTGTCAGTCTCTACTGTCCGCTGCTTCCTCGTCAACCAGGCTGCAAAAGCAACTGGCTGTAAACCGGACAAAGACAAACCAGTTGCGCAAGAAGATCATCAACATTCGCACAAAAGCGCAGCGGACGAAGCGAGATCTGCACGACGCCAACACCAAAGTAACCGCCTCGCGCAGCTCGGCGCTCTACTGGCGGACCCGCTTCGAGCGCGCCAGCATCGAGCTCCATAACGCCGGCATTGCGCTGCGGAAATCCAAACGTGAATTCGAGCAGACCCGCGTCGATGCGGGCAACCGCCTGGTTTCCCTGTACCAGCGCGGCGAACCGGGTTACATGGAGTTGATGCTCTCGTCGAAGGATTTCGGCGAAATGCTGCAGCGTTCGGAATTGGCCGGCTTCATGATGGAGCAGGACCGCGATGTGCTGGCGCGGTTGAAGGAGCGGAAAGAGCAACTGGATAACTACCAGGATCAGGTGGAACAGAAGAAGCAAGAGGTGGCGACCTACCGGCAGCGCGCTGAAATGACGGTCGCTCACGATCTCCGGGACCGGAATGCAAAGGATGCCAAACTGCAGAACCAGCGAGGGCAAATGGTGGCGCTGGCCGCCGAGCTCACCGCGCTGGAACGCGACTCGCGCGAAGTGACCGCCATGCTGCGCTCCCTGCAGAAGACCGGCAAAGGTAAGCAGCGAATGACCGGCCCGCAATACTCGGTGGGCGGATTGCCGGTGGCGGGACACATCACTTCCCCGTTCGGTTACCGAACACATCCGATTCTAAAAACCCGCAAGCTGCATACCGGCGTCGATATCGGCGCTCCCAGCGGCACGCCCATCCACGCGGCGGGCGGCGGCGAAGTGATCTGGGCAAGCTGGCGCGGCGGCTACGGCAATTGCGTTATCATCGACCATGGTGGGGGGAAAGCCACCCTTTATGGGCACATGTCGCGCTTAAACTCAAGCGTGGGACGCAAGGTAGCAAAAGGCGACGTCATCGGCTACGTCGGCTCGACCGGCCTGTCCACCGGGCCGCATCTCCACTACGAAGTGCGTATCAACGGCACGCCGGTTAATCCGCTCTGAGTTCCGAGAACCGAGTTCCGAAGTTCCAAGTTCGAACTACACCGTGGATAAATCGGTGTTGGACGAGTATATTGGCGCCGTGTCTCCCCATCGCGTGCGCGAAGTATTTCGTGGCCTGCTGCTATTATTGGAGCCGCTGGATATCGAATGAGTTCGGAGTTCATGATTTAAGGTTTGATATTTCAAGAACCGTGCATTCCGCCGTTTTCCAGGGCTTCTTCGGCGAGGGCGAAGAGGGAGAGTTCGACGCGGCTGACGCGGCGGCCATCCATATCAAGCACCCGTATGGCTACCCCATCCGCCTCGGTGGAATCGCCCACCGCGGGGATGCGGCCGAAAAGCCAGAATGCATAGCCGCCCACGGTGTCGCACGACTCACCGCAGTGCAGCGCCTGGTCGGCGGCTTCTTCCAGGTCGGCCAGCGGCAACCTTCCATCCACTTGCCAGGTATTATCATCGAGGCGGACGAGCCATTCCTCCTCCTGCGGCTCGAATTCATCCGGCCATTCGCCTACCAGCTCTTCCAATAAATCGGTGATGGTCACCAACCCGGCGGTACCGCCGTATTCATCGACGAGCACGGCCATATGCTGGCGCTTGCGCTGCATCTGGCGCAGCATCTGGTCGCCGTGAATGGTATCCGGCGCCAGTAGAATTTCACGGCGCACCTCGCGTATATCGCCGTTCGGTTCGCGCTGGTAAAGGGCATACAGGTCTTTCGTATGCACGAAACCGATAACCGTATCGATATCGCCTTCGATCAGCGGGTAACGCGTGCGCCCGCCCTGCTGCGCGAGCCGTACGTTCGCTTCGAGCGGCTCCCCGGCGTCGAGCGCGAGGATTTCAGTGCGGTGGGTCATCACCTGGCGCGTCAGCCGGCGGCCGAAGTCGATCACGTTGTCGAGCAGCTCCGCCTGCGTTTCACCTAGCGTGCCGCCGTTCTCCGCGCCGCCCGCGGAGATGATCTGGCGCAATTCTTCTTCGGAATCCACCCCCTGGAGCTGTTCCCCACGGGCGATGGCGGCCGCCGCGCCTCCCAGCACGGCGGAGAAGGGACGCAGCAGCCAGTTGAATACCGCCAATGGCCGCGACAGTTTACGCAGCGTGCCATCGGCGTCGCGCAGCGCTGAAATGCGCGGCGCCAGCGCGCCGAAAAGGAGTGTTATGCAGCCAAGCAGCAGAAAGGCGGCGGCAAATGACGACCAGACCGCGGGTCGTTCGGTGATTCCGGCCGCGCGGAAGGCATCTGCCAGGGGTTGGGCGATGCGAGGCACGCCTATCCAACCCAGCGCCAGGGTGGTCAGGGTAAGTCCGATTTGCGCCGTCGAGAGGGATAGGGCATCGGAAGCCGGTTTTGTTGATCGACTGCCGCTCTCCGCCGGCTCTTTCGCTCGCGCGCCGCGCACCCGCAACAGGGCAAACGCCAGCGCCACGAACAATCCGTTAAGAACTACGAGCAATGCGGCGAGCAGCAGTAGTAGGAAAGTTTCCAGACTATCGCTCATACATTTAGGCTTGCCACGCGTGCGGATGAGAAACACCGCGCGTATACGGGCAGGCTCACCACCTCATTATTAAAGTATTATATCATATAAGTGAAGATTCTATGTCAAGCATCAGACTAATAGTTCGAAGGCTAAGCAGTGTTGGGTGTTAGGTGTTGGTAACTAGCGCCTAGCACCCGACACCCTTCAGCCTTCATGCAATACTTCCAGCATGGCTGCGATGTTCTCCGGCTTCGCGTCGCCGGGAATGGCATGCGCGGGGGCGGCGAGATAACCCCCGTTCCGGCCTATTTCGCGCAGCAGCAAGCGCACTTCCGCGCGCACCTCGTCGGGCGAGCCGAAGGGCAGCAGGCGCTGGGTGCTGATGCCGCCGAAAAAGCTCAGCCGATCGCCGAACAGGCGCTTAACCTGAAAAACATCCATCACCTCGGGCTGGAAGGGGTTGAACACATCCAGCCCGCACTCGATAAGGTCGGGGAATACCTCATCTACCTTGCCGCAGGAGTGGATGAAAACATACTTGCCGTGCGACTTCACCCGCCCATACATTTCGCGAATCCGCGGTTTGATGAATTCGCGCCACAGCTCCGGGCCCATGATCAGTCCGCGCTGCTGGCCCCAATCATCGCCGAAGATCATGCCGTCGATGGGGTAGCGGCACGCCTCGTCGATGCGCGCCAGGTTATGCGCCAGAATCCGGTCGAGCAGCCCGTGCGCGAAATCCTGGTTATCCACCATGGCCATCAGCAGATATTCGAATCCGCACAGCGTCCATGCGCGCTCGAAAAGGCTGAATCCCAGGTCGGCCAGCGAGAAGAGCTCCGGACTAGCGGCAAGCTGTCGGGAATAATCCGCGTAACGGACGGGATTATGCGGATCGGGCACGGAAAATTCGGCTAAATTTTCCGGCGTCACCCGGCAGTTGCAGACATTGCCGATATCCTTGTCGATGGCGCGGTTCCACTGCACGCCGAACTCGTCTTCCCAAATGTCGGGGGCGACCTCGCGCCACCCCTCCGGGTCCGCGGTGCTCAACCATAACTGGCAGTTGTCGATCCGCGCGGCGAAATCGAGATCGCCGGTGTATTCGACCATGCGCGCATGAGCTTTCGTTGTAAAGCCGATTTGAAACGGCGTTTTATCCGGCTGCCGGTGCTGCAGCGAGGCCAGCACTCGCTCTCGATTGGTCATGATCGTTCTCCCACGGCGCCTATGGCAGGCGCCATCGTATTCTTCTGCCTGCCGGGGAATGGTTCCTTTTACCGGCACATCTCCGGTAAGGGCGATTGGTAATCGCCCCTACGGATTTTACTATTGACAAGAGGACGGCAATTTTGCGACTCTTGGGTAGCGAGGGACGGATTGATGTCGAAAAAACCGGTGCGCATCGGAGTGCTGGCGTCGGGCGGCGGCTCGAACATGCGGGCAGTGATGGATGCCATCGACGTCGGACGGATCGATGGACGCATCGTGCTGGTGATCGGCGATCGGCCCGGCGCCTTCGCGCTGGAGCGCGCCCGCCAGGCGTGCATCGAGACGGCAGTCATCTCGCCGCGGGATTTTCCCACGCGCGCCGAATTCAGCCGGGCGCTGGCCGACCGGCTGCGGTCGGCGGAGGTGGAGCTGGCGCTGCTGGCCGGCTTCATGTTCATCACCACCGCCGAGTTGACAGATGCCTTTCCGGGCCGCATGATCAATATCCACCCCGCCCTCATCCCCAGCTTCTGCGGGCCGGGCTTTTACGGTCATCGCGTGCATGAGGCGGTGCTCGCCTCCGGCGTGAAGATCAGCGGCTGCACCGTGCATTTCGTCGAGCTGGACGCCGACTCCGGCCCCATCATCGTGCAGCGCGCCGTGCCGGTGCTGGAGGACGATACGCCGGAAACGCTGGCCGCGCGCGTGCTGATCGAAGAGCACAAAGCCCTTCCCGAGGCAGTGCGCCTGTTCTGCGCGGGCCGCTTGCGCATTGAAGGCCGCGTGGTGCGCATTCTGCCGGCGGCGGAGCTGGAATAGGAAGTGGATGGTGGCGATATGGGAATGTCTCGAATGCCTCACATGCAATTATTTGTGCATCAAACAGCCTGGAAGGTATGGCCAGACCTGCTACAATTATGCAAACCGATGAACAGCAGCAATTTTTATTCAGTGATGGCTCAAGTGGCCTCCGGCACATGCAGCGCATGTTGTTTTTCGATTGATGTGAATCCCCTGTCTATGCGGGAGATCGATGTTATCGCAAACTCAATTGAATATCGACTGGCAGTCAATACCGTGGAGCACCCCCCTCCCGGCCGAAGCTGTCGCGATTTGGGAGGAGATGAGCCGGGTAGATCGAGAGGCTCCGGTCTTCACCCGCCATGAATGGCTGGAACTTGCCGCGCAGGCCGGAGCGATCACCCCATGGGGGATCATCGTGGTCCGGCGCAACCAACAAGCAGTCGGCCTGTTCCCATTAAGAAAGCGCTCGTTATGGACCTGGGAGATGCTGGCCTTCTTCTCGCAGGATAATCCGCAAATGCTCATAGACCCCGAGCATGAGGAGATGGCCTGGACCGGATTGGCGCGGTGGATGGCGAAAACTCCCGCGGTCGGCGCGTTATCTCTCGGCGCCTGCAGCGACGCGCGGCGTGTCGAGCGATTCCAACGAATATTTCGAGAACAGCAATTGCATGTAAAGGTTACTCCCCTGGCGGTATCCAGCGTGCATAGCCGTCTCGCCGCGAACTGGCAGGAGTTTCTCGGTATCATCGAGCCGTCGCACCGGAAGGATTTATTGCGCGCGGAGCGGTTGTTATTCCGCGACTTCGCGGATGCGCGCATCGAATACCTGACCGATCCTGACGCGTGCCTGGAAACCCTGGAAGAGATGATATGCCTGTATCGCCGGCGATGGGGAGAAACAGCCGGCGGGTGTATCTTCGATAATCCGCGGAACGTTGCTTTTTACCGCGCGGCGGTTCATTGGGCGGTGAAAAACGGCTTTGCCGCCGTCTCGACATTGCGGGCGCGCGGGCGGTTGATCGTGGCGGGCACGAAGTTCCATATCCCGGGCCAGGATATGCTGTTCGAGCAATTCATCATCCGCGTCCCGGATATCCTGCCCAATCGCTATAGTCCGGGATTAGTGGAAAGCTGCCATTCCGTCCGCTGGGCGATGTCGCTGGGCGTTAAAACGATCAACCAGGGCGCGGGGGCACTCCCGTATAAGCTCATGTTCAACGGCAGCGCCATACCGCTTCAGCAGGTGACGGCAGTCCGCGGCCGGGTGGCGGGACTGGCCTGCATCACCGCTGACCGCGCGCTGCATATTATCAAACGCTTGCCGGTTCACATCCGCCATCACCTGGAACTACTTTTCCACCATTATCGGCAAAATGCCCGTTGAACCGCAGAAAAACAAGTTGTTGTATCAAGATTATGCCTAAACAGGCAATATTTTACTTACAAGTTTCCTGCCGCTTACCTCGTCATACCCGATATCCTGTCACTTCACCATTTCATTCAGCAGCACAACGCGCGTGCCGGTGTAGTGCAGGGAGTATGGGAAGGCTTTATCGCTTGCCAGTTTGACGGACAGGTAGGGAGTTTCACTTGCTGCGGTAGTGCCGTTGCCGCTGGTGTCCGGCTGATAACCGCCGACATTTCGTTCCAGGCGCACCTGGGGGTAGAAAGCCTCGACGTTGGCGCCAACCTCGACCGGAAAAACAATATCGATGCCTTTGCTGAGATCGATCCAGTAATACCAGAGGAAGGTCTTGCCGCCGTCGCGCACTTCGTGCGGCTGCATGTTGATATTGTTGACGTTAGTTTTATTGTTGGGAAGCGTGATGAAGATATACCAGCGGGCCGAGGACTGGATGTGGATCGTGCAGATGCCGATGTTGTTCTCCGTCTTCTCCCACTTCCGCGTGATGACCACTCCGTCGGGCGGCTCCTCCATCCGGCTCTCCTGCGAGAAGACATAATTCCAGTCGCCGGTGATTGCGCCCTTGTCATCAGGCGTGGCGACGACGTCGGTGAAGGTCTTCTTGCCGCCTTCCTCGCTAAGTCTGATACCCTCGGGTTGCTTATCCAGCGTTACTTTGGGAACGATGGAGAGCGTGCCGGCAAAGGGGTCCTCTTTACTTGACCGTTCGATGCGCACCAGCAGCGGCAGGTTGCGGTCCACCTGCAGCCTGGCGTTGGCGGTGATATTGACGGCGTAACTGCTGAAGGTCTCGTTCAGGTACGAGTAGACGCGGATGTATTTAGCGATGACGGCCTTCTCGCCGAGGAAGGAGAGCGCCTGCGCGCGCAGGTCCGTCCAGCCGGGATTGCCGTCATCGACGATTTTCAAGGCAAAGCGGCGCGCCAGCTCGTCCTCGCCCAGCGCGCGGAGGCGGCGGGCCGCGTCGATGCCGCCGTGCGCGGTGTAGTGCCAGCCGAATTGGTAAGGTCCGTTCAGCACCGATCTGTATGCTTCGATGGCGCCTTCCGTATTTCCCAGCGCCTCGAAGCACATGGCCTGCCGGTACCAGCTTACGGCGCCCCAGTCACTGGCGCCGACCGTTTTGATGTAGCCGGCATAGGCGTCGATCGCTTCGTTGTATCGCTTGGCCTCACGCAGCCATTCGCCCAGCGACCAGTAGGCGTCATCATCGTAATCGGTGCCGAGGAATTTATCCACCAGTTCATTCAGGGCGACGATGGCCATCTGGCGGTTGCCCTCGCGGTCGAGCAGCGATGCCTTGTACCAGCGCGATTTCGCCGCTTTCACCTTGTCGTTGCCGGCGTATTTTTTCACCCAGCGCTCGCAGGCATTGAGCGCCTTCTCCCACACGATTTTTTTACGGTTGGGGTTGGGACGGTAGGCGCGGTATACTTCATATGTGCGCCAATATGCCTCCAGCGCATTGTCGTCGTCGGGATTGGCGTCGGCAAAGGCAAGCAATACCGCCGCGGCGTTGTCATACGCGCGCTGGTCCCATGCATTTTGCGCGATCTTCCATTGCAGCACGGGGTCGATAGCCGGACCGCCGCCGTCATCCTCATCGTCGGCCGCCGGCGCGAACGACGGCAGCGCTATGAGCAGGAACGCCATCAGCAACCAGGAAAGGGTACGCATTCTCGTTCTCCTCAAACCGGAGGTAAGCGATCGATCAGAAGCAATAGCTGATTTCAAAAGATATTAATCTCATCCGGATCATCAGGCGGCGGAGTCCCGTTGTTGCCATCGGAACCGGTATCAGTTGCCGGCGGAGGCTTGACCTTCACGCTCTCGCCGGGTTCGCGCGGCGCGGCCGATGGATCGGATGACAGGAAGCCGATCTTCTCCAGCATTTGCGTGGTGATCTCCGCCTTTGCTCCCTGCTGCTGGGCGAAGCCGGCCGGGTTGCCTTTGGTGATGCCGTAGAGCATGACGTTCGCGCCCAACTGATACTGGGCGGCCCAGCGCTGGTCATCGTCCGGCGTCGCCATGTGGTAGAGAAAGGCCAGATCGCCCATGCAATAGAATACCACCAGCCGGCCGTTGCGCGCGACACCGTAATTCCGCTGGTCGCTCAAATTCAAGCCGGCGGGCGCCGGCTTCAAGATATACAGGAAGCGATAAATCAGGTGATTGCTCGGAATCGGGGACAGTTTGGCGCCGGGCAGCACCTTGTCCAGCTCGCGGGCGATCGTGTCCTTCGTCAGCGGATCCGAGCGGCTGTCCAGGAAGAGAAAGCCGCCTTTATCCATGTATTCGCGCAGCACCAGCACGTCTTCCGTGCTAAGTTTGAAGCCTTCGTCGCAATAGGCGTAAATGAATGACGGTTGCGCGCCCTTGTTCAGATACTTTTTCTTCAGCTCGGAGGTGCTCATCGGCCACGTATCAGACTCGCATTGGAAGGTGCGGTTGAGATAGGCCAGCAGGCGCTGGGTGCCGTCGTTCCCGAAGAACCAGGCGCTGCTGTCGCCGTATTTCAGGCGTACGAAGTAGACGCGGCCATCTCGTTTGCCCTGCGCGAAGCCGGCGGGCACGCCGCCGTCCGGGTCGCCGTCCGGCACGCCCCAGTCGTCGCCGCCTCCGCCGGCCTGGCCTATTTTATACAGGTCTTTCGGATCGAGGCTGTCGCCCGGACCGTAGATGTCATATCCCTTGGCATCCGGGTCGTAGCCCACGTCGCCGGGTCCGCCGGTAGGCGAGGCCATGGTGCGCTGGTTGCCGAAGATCTTCTCGCCCTTCGCGCCTTCCCGCGCGTTCGGGTCCAGCGTGGTGCCTTTCTTGATTTTCGTCACGTCGCGGCTGCCGTCGGGCCGTCCGAGCGGCAGGTCCATTTTACGTTCCGGCTGCTCCTCGATCTTCGGCGGTTCGACCTTTTTAACTTCCGGCGGGGTCTGGATGGTGACGGCGACCTGGCGCTCGCTTTCCATTTCCCGCCGGAATCGATCAATCGCCCACAGGCCGGCGGCGACGATAAGATGGGCGGAGAGTGCAACCGTCACGCACCAGAACAACAGTCGGTTATCGCGGAAGAGGTAGATGAGCAGGATCCCCGCCACGCCGGTGATGCCCAGCGCGATCGTGACTCCCTGCATTAGCGTCGTCGCTCCGCCCAAGGTATACCCTCAACTACCAGCTTTCACTGATCTTCCACTTATCACTTCTCACTTCTTACTCACTTCTCCGGCGGTCCGGGCAGCAGGGCTAGAGTGATCTGCACGCCGGTGCGGCTCACTTCATCGAGCACGGGCATGATCTTGCCGTAAACGGCGCGCTTGTCGCCGCGGATGACCACCAGCGTCTTGGTATTCTTGTTGCGGAAACCGTTGATCTTCGTACCCAACTCGTCCAGCTTCGTGAGTTTGCCGTTCAGCAATATCTTACCTTCGCGGTTGACGCTGACGGTAATCTGCACCGGTTTTTGCTGCACCTGCTCGGGCCGGCTGCCTTTCGGCAGCTCGAGTTTAAGGGCGGAATCGCGCGCGAAGACGGTGGTGACCATGAAGATGATGAGCAGCACCAGCACCACGTCAACGAGCGGGATGATATTGATGGCGGCGATTTGATCGTCGTCCTGCATTGCGGGACCGTGCATGTGTTACTCCTTTACCAGCGATGGCCGCGGAAAGAATTCCTCGTCCTGCTCGAACGACGGCGCCTTCTCGCCGGCCTGCTCGCGCTGCACCAGGAAATACATTCGCTCGAGAGCTACTTCTTCCATCTCCAGCACGATCTGGTTGACGTGATCGGTAAAAAAGTTATAGGCGATCACCGCGGGGATGGCGGCAAACAGGCCCATCGCCGTAGCCACCAGCGCGTCGGCAATGCCGCTGGCCACCAGTTCCTGGCCCATGTTGCCGGTGCGCGAGATGGCATCGAAGGTGAGGATGATGCCCACCACCGTGCCGAACAGGCCGATGAAAGGCGCCACCGACGCGATGTTCGCCAGGATGGGCAGGTTGGCGCGCAACATAACGCGAACCAGTTTTAGCTCGCGGCCTACCGCCTCGGTGACCATGGATTCCATCACCTCCAGCCGATTTTCGCCCACCTCCACCAGCTCCTGCCAGTAGGCCACTCCGGCGCGCAGCACCGAGAGCAGTGGGTTCGAGGAGCGCGTGACCTGGGCAATCTCTTCACGAGCTTCAGCCCATTGCTGCTTCATCGCCCATGCATCCAGGCGTTCTACCGCCGCCGCCATCGACAGACGGGCGCGCTTGAGCACGATCAAGCGCTCGATGATGACAGCGATGGACAGCACCGAGCAACCGATCAATACCACGAAGACCGTTTTGGAGATCGGGCTCGAATGCAGCAGAATGCTCCACAGATCCAGCCCGGGCGCCTTGGTGGCCACCGCCAGTTCCATCCACATATTGTTATCTCCTTCCGGAGCGCGCACGTCTCGCCCGCGTATTAAAATCATTGCACGCGCGGGCGGGACGCCCGCGCTCCAGTATTAAAAACTGTCCGCCTGAATAGTCGGATAATCGTCCCTGAGTTTATCTCGCTCTCGCACGGCGGAAGGCTGCATATCGCCATCGGGATAGGTGATCAATTGTTTCGTGAACAGGGTAAACGCCTTGCGCGCGTTCTGCTGACTCAGGTAGGCTTTAGCGGCCCAGTAGAGCGCGTCATCCGCCAGCTCATGATCCTTATACTGCTCGGCGAATTCGAGAAAATAGCGGATTGCCAGGGGATAACCGCTCGGATCGTCCAGCTGGCCGGCCTTATAATAAGAGGTTGCCATACGGTAGGTAATAAGATCCACCCGGGGATTATCCGGAAATCGCTCGATCAACCGTTTGTAAATGAACGCGGCGCCGAGGTAGTCCTTCTTCTTAGTGTAATAAAAGTCGGCGATGCGCAACACGGCATCGACCACCAGCGAATTCTTCGGAAAGCCGTATACCAGCCGCATGCATGCCTCTGTCGCTTTCTCGATATCGCCCTGTTCGTGGTAGAGCAGCACGAGCTGATACAGCGCCTGCGGAACGAACTCGCTGTCCGGATATTCCTCAATGACGCGGGTGAACAGCTTCTCGGTGTCCGGGTGCTTTTCCTCGCGGCGAATCTTGCCGGTCAGGAAGAGCGATTCGACCACATACGGGCTGGTCGGGAAGCGTTCGACGAGCTGTTCGAGCAGCCGCGCGGATTCCTGCAATTTCGCATTGGTGCGGCCAACGCCTTCCGCGGGCGTTTTTTCGGTGGCCAATTCCGCCGCGCCTACCGCGTACAGGCTCTCGCCCAGCCGCACCAGCGTTTCTACCTCGAACTGCGAATCGTCGTAGACCTTGGTCAGCAATTGCCCCTCGGCGTCGGCCAGCGGGCGGGTGGTCAATTCCGCGGTCCGGTCCCGCGGCCCGCCGGCAATCGTCTCTACGTCTCGGTAAGTCAAAGCGATCTTTCCGTCGAATGGCGTCTCCAGCGTCGCATTGGCTGGAATGCCGGTTTGGGCGTAGATGGTGGGGACGATTGCGGAAAACACGCCGCTGTGGAAATCGGTTTCCTCGAGCACGGCCTCCAGCCGATCGTTGGCCGTAGAAGTCAGCACCGCTTTGAGGGTGTCGCGCTCGGGCGTGGTATCGCCGTTGGCATCTTCCACCCGCAGCTCGAACGACATGCCCGGCTTCAATCCCTCCAGCGGGTTCCCCCGAGCGTTGAGCACCGCCATCTTCGCGTCACCGGCCACGCGCAGGTTGACCGTCATCGGCAGATCCCGCTTCATCTCGGCGGTCAGCGGCTCGGTGTAAATCACCGTAACCGTGTCCCTGCCTTGCACGTTGAGGGCAGGCACCGACCAGAGGGTACTCGATGATACCGCTTCGTCCTCGCGCATGTCGATCAGCGAAAGCGTGCCCCCGCCGGTCTGGCTGAAATAAGCGCGCAACGGGCTGGACGGATCTCCCAGTCGCGCGAAGAACTCGCCGGTGAAAATTGTTGTATATTCCTCCGCTTTCTCATCGGGATTGGCGTCTCTATCGTCCCTTGCGCCGACGGCGGCGCCGCGCAGTGGTACATCGACGACGGCGCCGTTAGCGGACTTCAATTGCACTTTGCTCCAGAAATAGTCCGCCCGCGACGGTATTACATCGCCGTCCATCACGGTAACGCGGTACATGCTTCCCGGCGCCACCACGTCGGTATCTTCCCAGTAAATTTTGGGCTGGGGCGGCGTGGTGAGCGTCTTCTCCTCGGGTGCGGGGGGATATTCGATGATCTGGCGGGCCAGCGTGACGCGCGCTCGCTCCGCGATATTTACGCGAAAGGCTGCCTCGCGTTGCGCAGGCTCGTTCTTCATGTTCTCCTCATCGAGGTAGCCGGCGGTCACTATGTCGCCGGCCTTCACGGTCAGCGCCGGCAGATCGGCGTCAACCTTCGCGTCGGCGGTAGCCACCCGGAAGGCGCCGGTGAAGGCGCCGGGCATTTCCTCCATCTCCCGCAGCGTTAGTTCCAGCGCGGCTCCGCTTTCGGCTTTCAATTGCACCTTGATTTCATCGATGCCCTCGGTGATATCGAGATCGCGGTCTTCGATATTGACGAAAACCGTCGAGCCGTTGGAAACCCGCACCGCGTTGATCATCACCTTGCGGTTCTGATCTTCATTGGTGGGATAGAGCGCTTCGCGCTCGCAGGCGATTTTTCCATCCGTGGTCATTTGAATGGTCATGCGTGATATCCGCACCGGATCGCGCGTGCCCGCCGAAGGACGCGGATCTACATAGCGGACGGTGATGGTGTCGTTCTTGCTCACCGCCAGCGCGCCTTCCTTCGGCTCGCCTTCCAGCGCGGTTCGCACATTGGCCGTAAAAATGCCCGTATGGGTGCCCGTCTCGGCAAGCGTAACGTTGATTTTATTGCCCGCCGCGGTGGCAATCTCCACCTGCACCGTATCCGCCTTATCGGTCAGGTCCTCGTCCGGATCGGCCAGCTCCAGGTAGAATGCCTGCCCGGCCTTGATCTCCGACAGGAAGCGCATATCAAAGCGCGCGCCCTTTTTATACAGCGAGCCGTCATACGGATTGCGGAAAAATTTCGATGCCGTCTTCGGCAGCGCGCCGACTATTTCCCAGCGATCGTCGAGAATATTCTTTTGCTGATATTCCAGCGCTTCGCGAAAGATCGGCAGTCCGGATTGCGCCAGTGCCACCAGCCGGGCATCTGTGGCCAGCTCCAGCGCTACCACCCGCTCGACGTTGGCGCCTTCGCCGGACAGGCGGTCGATGTATTGCAGCTTTATTTTATCGTTGCCGCGCACCTGCAGGATGCCGTCGCCCGGTTGCGGCAGGCCCAGCGCGGTCTCCACGCTGCCCAGGTAGACGCCGCGCGAAAAGGCCGGCTTCAACACCACCTCTTCCGTATCGCCGCTGGCGGCAGTTACGCTGATGGGCAAGCCCAGGTCGGCGATGCGCACGTTCAGGTCCGGGTCGGCCACCTTTATTTCGAAGGGCAGGCCGATCTGCACGGATTGGCGCGGCGGCGCGCCGGGGATGCCGATGAAGTTGAAGGCGCGGAAGGCCTCCTGAAAGCTGCCGGATTTGAACTTGTCCATGCCTACCACCAGGTAGGCGTCGTTGATGTCGGGCAGGTCGGTATAGCGGGCGATGATCTCGCCGATCAGCCGGATGGCCTCCGCCTTATTGCCCTGCTCGTAGAGCACCTCCGCCTGCTTGACCTGGGCGCGGATGCTGATTGTGCGGTCGGGACTGATGGCCAGCGCCTGCAACTGGTCATATGCGGCAACATAATCGTGCTGGCTCGCCAGCAGATCGGCGCGCAGGAATACGGCTTGCAGGTAGAGCGCGTGCTTCGGATCGCCGGCAATGGGTGTAACCGCCTGCATGGCGCGCGCGGTATCGCCGATGTCGGCGTAAGCCAGCGCATAAGCGAACGGTATCTCGATGAGATTCTGTGCTTTCAGCCGCTCCAGCAGGGGATACAGGCCGCGGTCGTATCCCTGCGCCATCTTAAGCATCAGCTCCTCGTTGGGAATGTTGTCGCCGATGCGCCCGATGTTGGCGGGAGTGACCGGCTCAGGCGCGGTGCTGAGGCGAAGGTTGCTCACCGCCAGGCCGGACGGGCCGTTCAGCTCGCGATTGCTGCCCAGCACGATGCCCAGCGGCTCGCGGGCAAAGGGCTTGATCGCCTCCGCTCTGCCGAGTTCGATACCGTCCGCGTACAGGCCGGCATTTTCCGCTTCCCAGACCACAGCTACTTTGTGAATCGAGCGGGCGAGCCAATTAACCTCGCCTTCCGCCGTTTTCGCCGCGTTGGCGTCGTCGGTCCAGGTGAGCGTCAACTTCGTTCCCGCCAGCACGAGCTGGATGCGTGAAGCGCCGGTCGCCGCCAGCGTATCGAGCAGCGGGCGTGGTTGAGCGTTGCCGGGGTCAAAGTCGGCCGGCAGCTTTATTGAAAATTCAATGGTGCCCGCCGCTGGCGCCAGCAGCGTGCTAGCCGGATAAATCACCGCCTGGCCCGGCTTTTCGATCTGGATGCCGAAGTTTCCCTCGCCCGCCGCCGGCGATCCCGGAACCAGTCCCCAGGCGCCGACGCGGGGAAGGCGGGGCAGGGTGCGGATGGCGCCGTCCTGCAATTGCAGCGGATCGAACAGCGTAGTGCCGGGAGCCTGCGCCGCGGACGGCGAGCTCCCCTGCGCGAACGCCGTGGCCAGCAACCCGATCAGTAAAGCGCCGATCAGGACGATACGGCTGTGTTGTGTCTGCGTGATAATACGCAACATTAACAACCCTCCAACTCCGGCAGCGCCGGAACCAATTTACCAGTTACTGCTCTCTCGGAGCTGATTTCAAAACCGGCTGCCTCGCACGGAGACACCTAACCCCCCAGCCCCCTTCCCTACGAAGGAAGGGGGAGCAGGCTCACCTGTTTATAACTGCCGGTACTCATAAACCACTCCATGCCCCCCCCTTCCTTCGTAGGGAAGGGGGCTGGGGGGTTAGGTGTCTCCGCGCGAGACAGCCGGTTTTGAAATTGACTCAAGTGGTAAGTGACAAGTGGTAAGTGGCCTGGGATGCCAAACTACTCATTACTCACTACTCACTACTCACATATTACTTATCACTAATCACTATTTCCCCCCGCCGGTTCTTCTTTCCAATTCGGCCAGGATCTTCGCCGCCGAGTCCGCCTGGTCTCCGTAATTGGCGATGATGTTGGCGAAGGTCGCCTTGGCTCCCTCGATGTCGCGAATCCGGTACTGCGCCTGACCCATCATCAGCAGCACCCGTCCTGTCATCACGCTGTCGGGATAGAGCGTCACCATCCGGCGCGCGGTATCGACGGCGCCGCGGTAATCTTCGCCGTCATATCGGAAGCGCACCAGTTGCCATAATGCTTCGGGCGCCTGCTCGCTGCCCGGATAATTGCGCGCAAAGGTGTCCAGCGCGGCGGTCACCTGCTCGCGGGTGACCACCGCACGGTCGCTGCCCATCGAGGCCTTCGGCTTGAACATCTCCATGTAGGTCGTGCAGATAGCATACTGGGCCTTTTCCGCCAGCGGCGTGCCCTTCGCGGTGTTGGCCAGATTGCTGTAAATCCCCAGCGCGCGGTCGTATTCCTCGCGCCGCACGTGAATATCCGCGAGCTGGAACAGCGCCTCCGAGGCGCGGGTGCTCTGCGGGAACTGGCGCGTAATCTGATTGACCACCCCGATGGCGTTTTCATACATCCCCTGCTCGACATACACCTCGAACAGCCCGTAGAGCGCGTCTTCGACCTCCGGCGCGGTGCGGTACTTGGTGATGATCTGCTGGAACTGGTCAACCGCTTTGCGGAAAGTGATGATGCCGAGCGCCTGCTGCCCAAGATCGCGGTAGGTGGCGGCGATCTGCGTCAGCGAGCGGCCCTTATAGAGCAGCGCCTTGATCTCCAGGTCGGCGCGTGGAATTTCGTGCTCCACCGGCGTCATCTTCGCATTGGTGGCTTCGAAGATGCTGACGGACTGCTTCACCGCGCGCGGCCCCTCTTCGGATGCCGAGAGGTGCTGCTCATCCGAATAGCTGATGGTGATCTGATCGTCGAGCTGGGTGACCGAGCCTTCCGCCAGGCCGGCGTTTGTCTCCACTTTGCCGGATTCAACCTTCGGTTCGGCGCGTTCCAGCGGGAGTTTTGTCTGAAAAATGCCGGTGTGCTCGCCTGTCTCCGTCAGGGTCAGCGTTTCGCCGTCCTTCCCGCGGGTAGCCAGCGTCACCTTCACGGCATCCGCGCCGTCGGTGACGTCGCGGTCCGCATCGTTCACCTCCACCGTCATGGTATCGCTGATGACCACGCCTTTGACTTCGTTGCCCTGGGAATCGCGAATCAGCACGCGCCCGTTCGAGGCTACCGGCATCATCACTTCGCGCTCTTCCGCCCCGCCGGCGATGTAGCGGCTTTGATAGGTCAGTGTTACGATATCGTTGCCGTATAACTGCAGCATGCCGTCGCCTGCCTTTGCCATGCCCAGCATGGTATTGACGACGCCGGCGAAGTGGTCGCCACCCTCGGCTTCCGGAACGAGCTCCAGCTTTTCTTCATCTCCGGATAGCGTGGCGACGGTGACGGGGATTTTCGTGTCGCCGGCGGCCACCATGTTGGGTTCGGTGAGCCGGATATAAAGCGGATCGCCGGGTGAAACGCGCTGCAGCTTCGCCACCGTCGCCGCGTAGACCGTGCCTACCTTATCCAGCTCGCGCGCGGCCTGCTCGTAGTGACCGAGCTGAAAATGCGTGACGCCGATGGCATAATATGCGTGATCAACCATCGGATTGTTCGGGTAGTCGGCGACGATCTGCCGGTAGGAGCGAAAGGCGTCCGCGTATTTCTGCTCCGTGACGTATATGTCGCCGATGTTCTTCAACGCCTGCGGCGACCACTCCGGCGACTCCTCGTTCACCACGGTATGCAGCAGTTTGATGGCGTCTTCATCCTGCTTCAGCGCGACATAGGCGTCGGCCATGCGGAACTGCGCACGGTATCGCGTCGGAGTGTCGGGATAGCGCTTGAGCACATTGGTGAAATGCTCGATCGCCTCTTCATAAGACGCGATCTTCATCGAGGCTTCTCCCTGCTGGAAGAGCGCTTCCGCCTCCTTCTCCTTTTGCGCCTGCTGCGGATCCGGCGTCTGCGCCGAAAGGAATCCGTAGGTATAAAGGAGCAATGACACGAGCAACATCACGCGCAGTATCTTCGCCATGACTTTTCTCCCTTGGTGAAACAGGGGTAATACGGATTGCGCCATGTCGTATCAACAGCAGAGTCGAGCAGGATATCTCATGCTCTGACACGACATGGCGCAACGCGCATCGACAGGTCAACTATCACTTATTGACACATAAGTAATCGAATCGTTTCGAGTGCTCGATAAATGCTTCATGCCTTTTATCTTACATAAGTATAAGAGTATCTGCAATGGACATTTTCATTTGATTGCCTGCCCCGGTGTACGCACATTCCCCGACCGCACCGTCAGCCGCTGCCCATCGAAATAATCGAGCAGCGGTACGGCGTATTTACGGCTCACCCCCAGCGCGTCGCGAAATTCCATGGTGGTGAACCGGCGCTGCGCGGCGAACAGCTTGACGGCGGTATTGCGGGCGCCTTCTACGGCATCGCGGTGCATGATCAACTCGGGTGAAATGCGCACCAGCGTACCCTGATCGATGAGCAGGTTGAGCAGGCTTTCCATGCGGGCAGTGGTCAGCTTCATCATGACGGATACCGATTCCACATCCGGCGGGCAATGGCCGGCCTGTTGATAGATACTCTCCAGGCGCCGGCGGAGCGCGTCTTCTTCCGGTGACAGCTTCACCGTGCGCCCGCGTAGCGCCAGCACGGCGCCTTGGCGCTCAAGCACCTTGCGTTCGATCAATCGAGTAAGGGCGATCTCCACCGCCGGACGCGGCAGCTCCAACCGTTGCGGCAGGACCGGCTCTTCCAGGCCGAGGGCCAGCGGATTGGCGGCGTACCACGCTTCCAGCTCCTCGACGATCCGCCTTCCCGCTCCCTCTACCACGTCGCGGTGGATGAATTCATGGCTCGCTGTTTCGAGGACAATGCCTTCCGCGGATAATTGGGGCTGCAGCGCGGTAATCTGCTCCGTGGTCATCAACGCCCGCTTTGCCAGCGCCGCCCGGGTGAGCGGTTTACCCGCCTCCTTGAGCATGAGCGCGCACCACCGCTCCGGCGTGTCGAAGGCGTCCCGCCGTTCCGCCAGGTTTTCCAGCGTCCACGGGCGGTTCCGGCGCAGGCGCATGTTGCTCGTCCCCAGCACCCACCCGCCGCCGATGGTGGTGAGCCGTCCGAACAGGTTTGTGCGAATGACGTAGCGATCGCCGGGAGCGACCGGCAGCGCGGCCTCCAGCCGGAGCTGCACGAAATGCGCCCGGCCCGGGTACAGCCGGGTATCGTCTAGCACCGCCACCCGCGCCATCGCCTCCGCCGTGCCGACGTGCAGGTGCGCCTCCAGGTAATCCTTCAGCGGTGTCTCCACATGATCGAGCAGCCGCAATTCAGCCTCGATCATTGTCACCGGCTGAAAAGAGTCGCTCCCGCACAGCGCATCCCCGCGCGCTACGCCGTCCGGCGGCAGGTCCGTCACGTTACATGCCACACACTCGCCGGCGCGCCCCTCCGCCGCCTCCTCCCCGTATACCTCCAGCCGGCGCACCCGTCCGAATTCACCCCCCGGCAAGCGCAGCACGCGGTCGCCCGCGCGCACCACCCCGCTGGAAGGGATTCCGGTGATGACCGTGCCAAACCCGCGCGCGGTAAAGGCGCCGGACACCCACATGCGGAACAGGCCGCCGCTCGCCCGCGGCTCGCATGCCTCCACCGCACGGTTCAGCGCGTGATAAAAGCCCTCGAAGCCCTCGCCGGTAATGTTGGAAATTGGGCAAATGTCCGCTCTTTCCAGGAAAGTTCCGATAACGAAGCGGCGGACATCCTCCGCGGCCAGCCCGCGCATATCTTCATCTACCAGGTCGATCTTCGTCAGCGCAACCAGCCCATGCCGCACTCCCATCAGTGTCAGAATATCCAGGTGCTCGCGCGTCTGCGGCATCACCCCATCGTTGGCGGCGACTACCAGGATCACCACATCGATGCCGTGCGCGCCTGCGACCATGTTGCGGATGAAATCCGCGTGCCCGGGCACGTCCACCACGCCCACAATCCGCTCGTCCCACATCCGGCACGGCGCGTACCCCAGCTCAATGGTCAACCCCCGCCGCTGCTCCTCCGCCAGCGTGTCCGTGTTGCAGCCGGTCAGCAGCTTCACCAGCGCCGTCTTCCCGTGGTCTACGTGCCCCGCCGTCCCCAGCATAATATTCCGCCGCGTCGCCATATAACAGCCTTCTTTTGGTAGCGAGGTTCAGGGGAAAATGATTGGAAAGATTTAAATGATTTAAAAGATGAGAATTTTATTTTTTCAAAAATATTAAAAATGTTTATCATTTAATTCATTTAAATCTTTTCAATCATATTTCCCCTGCACTCCGTCATCATTATACGACCACCCGACCCACCGCCCCAGCCGCCTTTTCCACCTCGTCATCCCGCATTGTCCGCACGTCCAGCAGCACTCTCTCCTGCTCTATCCGCGCGCACACGCACGCCTCATCGAGCCGCAGCCTGCGTGCCAGCTCCCCCGCCTTCATTCCCGGCGCTGTCAACGCCACCACCTTCGTCGGCAGCGCCTCCATCGGCAGCGAGCCGCTCCCCAGGTAACCAACCCCGTCGATTACTTCCGCCGTCACTCCGGGCGCCGCGTCCCGGATGGCCGCCGTCAGTGCCTCCGCCCGTTGGTGCAACTCCTCCTGCGAGGTGGACAGCATGCGGTACAGCGGATGCTCGCGCGCCAGCAGCTCCGGGTCGCGGAAGAGCATCAGCGTGCGCTCCAATGCCATCAGGCAGGTTTTGTCCGCCCGCAGCGCGCGGTAGAGCGGGTGCTTGCGGATGCGGGCGATGGAATCCTTTTTGCCGACGATGATGCCGCCTTGCGAGGCGCCGATGAGCTTGTCCGCGCTGAAGAGGACGATGTCCGCGCCCGCGGCCAGCGATTCCCGCACCATCGGCTCGCGCGGCAGCCCGAAACGCGCCAGATCGACCAGCGCCCCCGCCCCCAGGTCGTCGATGAAAATTATTCCGCGGGCATGCGCTAACTCCGCCAGTTTCTCCGCCGGCACTTCGGCGGTGAAGCCCACCACGCGGAAATTGCTCGGGTGCGCGCGCAGGATGGCCGCGGTCTCCCCGGTGATCGCTCGTTCGTAATCGCGCGGGTGGGTGCGGTTCGTCATGCCCACCTCCACCATGCGCGCGCGGCTTAGCTCCATCACCTCCGGCAACCGGAAGGCGCCGCCGATCTCGATCAACTGCCCGCGCGAGACGATCACTTCGCGCTCTGCCGCCAGCGCCGCCAGCGCCAGCAACGTGGCGCCGGCGTTGTTGTTCACCACCGTCGCCGCCTCCGCCCCGGTCATCTCGGTGAGGATATATTCGATCTGCAGATCGCGGTCCAGCCGCTCGCCCGTCTCCTTGTCGATGGCCAGCGTGACATAGCCTTTCAGTTCCTCCGTCATCGACTCCACCACACCCGCCGGCCACGCCGCCCGCCCCAGCCCGGTATGCAGAATGATGCCGGTGGCGTTGATCGCCCCGCGGATGTGCGGCATTGTCCGCTCGAGCAGCAATAACCGCGCCTGCTCCAGCACGTATTCCGGCGCCACGTGCATCGCCCCGCACCTCCCGCCGGCATCCGCCAGGATTTGCCCGCGCAGCCCGTCAACAGCGTCCCGCAGGCAATGCGTCACCAGTTCGCGCGGATATTCCTTCAGCCAGTCCTGCACGGTTTCTGTGGCAAGCAGGTCGCTGATGGAAGGCAGCTTCCGCAACAGCGATTGATTATTGTGTGTCGCCATCGTCACCCTCGGTGGTCGGCATTCTCTTCCACTGCACATAATGCAATACCAGGTAAAGGATCAATAATCCGCCCGCGGTTGTTGTAGCTATCTGGAGTTCCGTCAGCGGCTGAAATCCCAGCCATCCCAGACCAAAATACCAGCGCAGGATTCCCATCCCTGCCAGCGTGAACACGAAATACCACCACAGGTGATATGCGCGCGGCAACTCGGATATTTTATACGGCAGCAAGGTCTGCCGCCATGTCAATTGTCCGCATCCGAACGCGGCTTTGCTGTATTCAAGGAACGATCGCGGATGGCTCTGTCGTATCGAGGCGGTGAGCAACGAAAAATGGCGCAGGAACGCCGCCCACATCACGCAGCAAGCTATCGTATACAATGTCTGGCCGACAGCAGCAAAGCAATAGACAAACGACAGGGAAAAGCCGTTGTCCAGGAAGACGCGTGCAATCGGATTCGCTTCATCGGAGAGCGATGCATTCGACCTGACCGTCATGGTCAAATCAAAAAGCGCGCCGCCGATGAAAATCACATAGCCGATCACCAGCCAGAGCTTCGGCAGGCGCCCGCTGCCGAGTGCGTATAATTTGATGCCCAGTGCGATGATCGCTAACAGGATGAGCGGCGTGATCGAGCTGCAGGATATTTGCAGAACTGGACGCTGTACCAGCATGACGATCAGCAGGGCGGGCATGGCGACCAGAAGAGCAATGGCCATAGCCCATTTCGCATACGGATCGGCGCGGTTGACGAGCGCTTCCACATCAGGATGATCTGCAAGCATTATAGCCATGGGTTATCCTTCCTGTTTCTTCTGCCAGCAGCGCCGCCCCCAGCGCCCCGGTATACTGCGGATCGGGCGGAATATTGACCGAGCAGCCGAACGCCTCTTCCAACGCAGCCCCCATCCCCGGCACCAGTGCCACGCCCCCGGTGAAATAAACTGGCGGCACGATCTGCCCGCCCGCCAGCACCGCCACCCGGCGGGCCAGCGATCCCTGGATGCCGGCAGCGATGTCCTGGGGCGAGGTGCCGGCCGCCAGCAGGCCGATAATCTCCGTCTCGGCGAAGACCACGCAGGTGCTGTTGATGGTCGCCGGCGCCGTGCTCCGCGCGGCCAGCGCGCCCAGTTCCGGCAGCGGCACGCTCAACCGCGCCGCCACCGTCTCTAGAAAGCGCCCGGAGCCCGCGGCGCAGCGGTCATTCATCGCGAAGTCGCGCGCCAGCCCGCCCGGCTCCAGCCACAGCAGCTTGCTGTCCTGCCCGCCGATCTCAACAACCGTGCGCGCCTCCGGCGCCAGCCGCGCCACCCCGCGCGCGTGGCAGGTGATCTCGGTCACCGTTTTCTCCGCCCCGCGCGCCAGGTTGCGCGCATATCCGGTGGCCACCGCTCGCACCGCATCGCGCTCGACCTCCGCCTCCTGCAGCACACGCGCGTAGAGCCGCTCGATCTCCGCCTCTTGCGCGATCCCCTGGTCGGCAATGCCCCGTGCAATCACCTCGCCCGCCCGCAGCAGGACGATTTTGATCGTGCGCGAGCCGGCGTCTATTCCTGCATAAAAGGTCATGGCGCCACCTTGCGGCCTTGCACGGTTTCAAATAATGCCTGGATACGCACCGCGATGCGCGCGGAATCGGCCGGCGAGTAATCTGTCTTAATGCGCAGGTAAGGAATCCGCAGCTCTTCCTCCGCCAGCTTCCGCACGAAATACGCCTCCACATCATAAGTGAGGCAAGCTTGCCACACCAACTCGACAATGCACTCCGCATGGTATTCCGCCGCCAGTTTCCGGAGCAGATCCATCCGCCGGGTGTTCGGCGTCATCACCGAGCACGGCAGGTGATAATACTTGTCGGCAATCGCGCGCAGCGGATCAGGGTGATCGAGGTCAACGTCGTCCATCAGCGGCCGCACGCCCGTGCAGTTTTCCTGGCACACCACCAGCCCGCCGTGCTCTTCGATCAGCTCCAGCACCCGCTCCGCCCCGTGCGGCAGCGGCACGCCCGTCAGCAGCACGCGCGAAGAGCCGGAGCGCGGGCGTCCCGCCCGCGCGTCACCATCACTTATAATCCGCTCGTACTGCGCGAAATCGGCGGGCAGACCGGAGATGCTGCTTTTCAAATCCAGTACCTGCCGCCCGGTGAGCGGCGGGCAGTCCGCCTTCATCAACCCGGCGATCCCGCGCCGCAGCGCCCGCTCGCGGTTCATCACCCGGCTCGCGTCGCGCAGCGCCTCATCGGTAATCGTGACGTTGAACCGCTCCTCCAGCTCCGCCTTCAACTTGCCCAGCTCGCGATACCAGGATTCGCGCGCGTCGGCGTCATTCTCCTTCTGCGGCAGCGCCAATACGTGCAGCGGGCGCGTTTGCGCCAGCAGCTCGCACATCTTCTTCTTGCCGTCGCAGGTAGTTTCCGCGACTATCAGATCGGCCATTTCCAGAAAGGGGTTGGATTTCAGCAGGTGGTAGCCGTAGGTGGACTTGATGAGCGGGCACAGGTTGTTCGGCAGGTCGCGCTCCGCCAACTCGACCGTCTTCGCCGATCCGCCGCACAGGCACACCGGCGCCCCGCCGGCGGCCAGAATCAGCTCGCGCGGGGTATATTCGCACATTATTCCGACGATGGGCCGCCCCTGCGCCTTCGCTTCGGTGGCGTAGGCCAGGCAATTCGGAATCATGCGCGCGAACCAGGCGGCGGGGGTAACATCTGCCGCGTATTCCTGCCGGCAACACTGGCACTCATTCATGGCATTTCCTTAGTATAAAACCGCTCTTCTCCAAATGCGCTTCTTGCGGTATAATTATTCTACCACGGAGGAGGTAAAACATGAACCGCTGGATTCTGGCGCTGCTTATCTGCGTGGCCCTTTACGTGGGAATCATGCTGGTACGGGGACTGGTCACGGCAGTGGAGCATCCCGCGCCGCAGCCGGCTTATCACCCCGCGTCTTCTTCGCCGTCATCCACGGCATCTTCTCCTTCGTCATCGCCGTCCGCGTCTTCCAATGCGGCGCCGGCCCGCGCGATAGTGCGTGTCCGGCAGATCAGGGATAACGCCGGCAAAACGGTTGTCGAATTCAGCATCGTCTTCACCGGAAGTCCACCCTCGATGACTGCCAGGCCGGCCTTCGAGGTGCGCGATGCCGCCGGCAGCGTGGTGCACGATGGCAAATTCGAGTTTGGGTGAGGCGGCGCCTGTTCGCACTCATGGCGAGTGCCTGAAAAATTGACGGGGGATTTCACCATCCACGTCGATCCGCTCAACACGAACAGAGGAAAAATCACTGTACCGGATGCGAATTTCACTGTCAGATAACAGGTGGCGCGCAGCGCTCGCCGTGTTTACGTTGTTCTTTTGCATTGCCGTATCTTTTGCCGCCGCCAACCAGCCGGTATACGACTATCGGCCCGGCGACGATGCGGCAACTGCCGGCCCCGCGCGCGCGGTCGGCTCGCTCGCGCCCGATATGGCGCTGCCCACCCTGCATTCTTACCTGCCCGGCGCGAAAAACGTCGAGCTGAAGCGCCTCTCCGACTACCGCGGCAAGCGTCCGGTGGTGCTTCTCCTCACCGGCTATACCTGACCGCCGTGCGCCGCTTCGAGCAAGGCGCTCGAAACTACCTGGCAAAAATATCGCGATAAAGCCGAATTCTTCATCGTCTACCTGGGCCAACGCGATCCGCAAGGGTACTGGCTCAACGTAAGCGACGAAGCCGACCTGCGAGCCCGCGCGCGCGAGGGAAAAACCTGTCCCTCGTCGCAGGGGCTCAATATTCCGCGCCTGCTGGATGATACGGTGGGAACCGCCGACTACCTGTACCGCGTCTTTCCCTTCACACTGGCAATCGTGGATATCGACGGCAACATCGTTTATCACAGTCTGAACGGCCAGGCCGACTTCGACAATCCGAACCTGACGGCGGTGATCGGCGCCATTCTGAACGAGCTGCTGGAGAACGATGGGCGGGTGACCGCGAAGATGATCGCCAAGTACCGCGCCGACCGGGTGGGTCAACGCGCCGCCGGCCTCTGGCTGCCGCGCGTCGATTATTTCAACATCCCCAAACCCGCCGGTAAAGATGAACCCACGGTGACCATTCCCGATGCGCGTGGCAACGATATAAAAGTGCCGCGCGGCGTCTCGGCTGAATTGAAGCGCAAGCGGAACCAGGTCGTCCGGCTCTACACGCGCGATATGCCGGCGCCGAAGAAGCCGGTGGTGCTGGTATTCGTGAACGGCAAGCCGCTCGCCGGCGCGGCGAAACTGCAGGCCTGGTACGCGCGCGACCGCGCGCGCGCCGACTTCTACCTCGTTTTCGCTGATGATTCAGCAGAGATGCCGAAACGGGCACAGGCGGCAAAGGCCTTCCTCAAATCCGCGAAGCTCACCCTCCCCTGCCTGCTCGACAATCCGGAGAACGACGTAACCTTCGCCTACGGCGGCCAGGCCCCTCGGCTGGTCGTCATCGATAAAAACGCGGAAGGAGCACCGGTAGTCAAATTCATCAGCGCGCCCGGAGCTGATGGCTTCACCAGAGGCCTAGCCGAGGGCGAGAAAAGGCTAAAAAACAGGTCGCAATAAATAAAGATTGAAATGATTAATAAGATTGAAATGATTTTACTCTAAATCATTTCAATCTTATTAATCTTTTCAATCCTTTTTCATTGCTACCCGTTATATCGATAACTTGGCATACGCCTCATCACTCCCTATAATAAAGGCACGGAGGTGACCGGCGGCCTGGTGGCGCTCCCGGTCTTCAAAACCGGTGTGGGGCTTCAACAAGTCCCGGGTGGGTTCGATTCCCATTCACCTCCGCCACCCCTTCCTCAAAAAACATCTTCACCGCCGCCCCGCCCATGGCTACGGCGCACCAGGCGGCTTCCTCCAGCTCCGCGTCGCTGATGCCCATCTCGCGCGCTTTCTTCAGGTGCGCCTGCAGGCAGGGGGCGCAGCGGCTCAACAACACCAGGCTGAAGGTGATCAGTTCCTTGGTGCGAGCGTCGAGGACGCCGTTCGCCGCCGTCGAGCGCATGAACGCGCCGAAGGCGCGCGCCGCGTCGGTAGACGCTCCCCCACCCTCACCCGCAGCGCCCGCACAGCAGTCCGTCGCATGTTGCGCGGATGACATCTCGGTTGTCATGATCTGCTCCTCGGCTATAATGTCTTCCACCGATGCGACCACTTCAATCCGGCCCGTGGAGCGCCCGGTGACGCGCCCGATGGTGACGCCGGTCACGACGCGCGCCCGCAACTCGGCAAGAAGCCGTGCATGCCTTTCCGCCGGAACGGCGATGAGCAGCCCGCCCGACGTCTGTGCATCGAAGCCCAGGTGGACGCACGCCTCCTCAATCCCCTCGGCGACAGTGATGTCCTCATCCACATATTCAAGATTCCGCTCGATGGCCCCCGGCGTCACGCCCTCCCGCAACGCCTCCAGGCTGCCGGGAAAGGCGGGCAGGACATCGGCGAAGATGCGCGCGGTGGCGCCGGAATGCCGCAGCATGCCGATCAGGTGGCCGAACAGGCCGAAGCCGGTCACGTCGGTGCACGCGGAAGCGCCCGCCTCGACCATCGCTTCCGCCGCCGCCCGGTTCAGGGTTGCCATCGACCGTTCAGCTTCCGACATCTCCACCGGCCTGCCTATCTGGCGCGCGAAGTTGAGCACGCCGGTTCCCAGCGGCTTGGTGAGCACCAGCAGATCGCCGGCCTTTGCCGTGCCGCGCTCGGTCAGCCGCTCGGGAGCGACGGTGCCGGTGATGGCGAAACCAAGCTTGATCTCCTCGTCCTTGATGCTGTGCCCGCCGATCAATGCCACTCCCGCCTCCGCGAACACCGCCGTCGCCCCCTTCAGCATCAGGTACATGAGCTGCCGGTCGAGAGTTTCATTGGGGAAGGCGAGGATACTAAGCGCCGTGCGCGGCGTGCCGCCCATGGCATAGATGTCGGACAGGCAGTTAGCCGCGCAGATGCGCCCGAAGGTCTCCGCGTCGTCCACGCAGGGGGTCATCACATCCACCGTCTGCGCCAGGCAGGTGCCGTCGTTCAACCGGTACACCCCCGCGTCATCGCCGGCGGGGATGCCGGAGATGACGGCGAGATCGGTGGAGACCGGCAGGCGCGACAGCACTTCCGCCAGCTCGCCGGGCGGAATCTTCGAGGCGCAGCCGGCGTTGCGCGCCAGCGCGGTCAGCTTCACCTCGCGCTGCGGCTCAGGCCGCTCCCCCGCGCAGGGGCAGAGGCCTTGCTGCGTGAACACGTCGCACGGGCATCCCCGCCGCGGATCGCAGATGCAATGCCCCAGCCGCTGCGATCGCTGCATCACCCGCCGGCGCTTGGCGATATCGACCATAAACGTACCCGCCTTCATATTTGGATAATAACAAATTGTTGGATAATAGTTTTGCCAAATCAGGAAAAGCTCAGTCCTCCGTACTTACCACACCCGCCCATTATCCACGCGCAGGTCCCAGGCGTATTCGCCGGCTTGCGCGAGCTGCACGCGGCCGCCGGCCTCCTGGATGAGCAGGTTGCCGGCGGCGATGTCCCACGTGCGCAGGCCGCACTCGATGAAGCCGTCCAGGCGTCCCATCGCGACGTAAGCCAGGTCCAGCGCCGCCGCGCCCAGCATGCGCACCTTGTGCGCGGTGAAGGCCAGGTCGCGGAAGGTTTCCACCATCGGGGTCAGCGTCGATACCGATTTGCCGCAGCCGATGGCGATGATGGCGTCCGCCAGCCGGCTCACGTCGCTCACGCGGATACGCTCGCCGTTCAACCGGGCGCCCTTGCCCGCTTCGGCCACATACAGCTCATCGTATATCGGGGCATATATCACCCCGAGCAGCTCCTGCCCGTATTGCTGCACGGCAATGCTGACGCAGAAAAAGGGGATGCGCCGCGAGTAGTTGACCGACCCGTCCAGCGGATCGACAATCCAGGTGGCTGCGTCCTCCGCGATCGCTCCCCCACCCTCTTCCGCCAGCACCGCGTCGTGCGGGAACGATTCTCCAATTATCGCGCGGATGGCTTCTTCACAGGCGACGTCGATCTGCAGCTTAACATCGTGCGCGCTCGCCTGCCGCACTTCGATCGGCTCCCGCAACCCGGCAAGCTGAATCTCCCCCGCCCGGCGCGCCGCGGCGACAGCCGCATCGAGATATGACGAATCGAGCACGTCCACTCCTTTCAAGGCGATAACCTGATAATCGCCCATGAGTCATTTTCGCTCGCTATACTACCAACGCGGGCTTTGCCCGCAACCCAATAATACAGGCTTTCAATTCAGCTTACCACGCGGTGGTTTCGATTCGGCAACAGAACTGTGGAAAGAATCGATCAGCTTCCCTGCCTACTCAACCACCGGACTCACCTTGCCTGGTTTAGCATATTTGTGATTCAATATATTGTTATTCTTTGGAGTTTTCAACCTCAAAGGTACTAATCTTTCGTTTCTTGCCACCATGCGAAAATTTTGCATTATTCATACAATGCTCAATAGGCAAAGTTAGTCCGGTGGTTGAGTAGGTGGTCCTTGAGCCTGTCGAAAGGCAGGGAAGCTGATCGATTCTTTCCACAGTTCTGTTGCCGTATCGAAACCACCGCGTTGTCAGCCTATTTGGTTGCTGTTCTGCTCCCTCCGTTATTCCATCCTGCCGCGGAACAAGCCCATTTTCATGGGCAAACAGCCACTATGGGCGGTAAGTATGACGCACGGCGGCAACCGCCCGACCTATACTGGTTTGGCGCGATGGCGGTACCGCTTCCGGTGGAAATCAATCGTTTATTGCTGGACACGGCGATCATTTTTCTCGCCGGGTTGGTCTTCGCGCTGGTTGCCCACCGCTTCCGTTTGAGCCCGCTGCTTGGCTATCTTGTTGCCGGGCTGTTCATCGGTCCGTTCGGGTTGGGACTGGTGCGCAGCGAAGCCAATATCCGCTTTCTCGCCGAAGTGGGCGTGGTATTGCTGATGTTCGCCATCGGCGTGCAGCTTTCCCTTCGCCGGTTGTTGGAGCTGCGCGCCGCGGTGCTGGTCGCCGGACTGGGGCATACGCTGCTCGCTATCCTGCTCGGCTTCCTGGTCACCGAGCTGTTCGGTTTTCCCCCGGCGACCGGCCTGGTGATGGGTTATGCGGTGGCATTGTGCAGCACGGTGGTGCTGGTGCGGCTGTTGAGCGAGGAAGACGGTTTTCACACGGCTACCGGGCGCATCGCGCTGGGCATATCGCTGCTGCAGGACCTGCTGGCGGTAGTGCTGATCAGCACGCTGCCCTTCCTCGGCGAGGCGGGCACCTACGCCGACCTGGTGTTGAGCCTGCTGAAGGCGGCTGTATTCCTGCTCGGTATCGTCCTCGTCGCGCGGTGGCTGGTGCCATTCATCCTGGCGCGGGTAACGTCTACCGGCTCGCGCGAGATCTTTCTTTTCACCGTGCTGGCCATCTCGCTGGTCAGCGCCATCTTGAGCGCGCTGGCCGGCCTGTCACTGGCGCTGGGCGCCTTCCTGGCGGGCTTGATTATCAGCGAATCACTCTTCAGTCAGGCAGTGTTGTCGGAAATAATCCCGCTGCGCGATGCCTTCGGCCTGCTCTTCTTCATCTCGCTGGGCATGCTGCTCGATCCGGTTGCCCTGCTCGGCGTATGGCTGATGGTAGTGCTGCTGCTGGTTGTGGCCATCCTCGGGAAAAGCCTGCTCATCTTCGGTCTGCTGCGCGCCGTGGGGCAGCATCCGTATGCCGCGCTGATTACCGGCGTCAGCCTGGCGCAAATCGGCGAATTTTCTTTTATTATCGCGCGTGAAGCGGGGGCGATAGGCGTATTGCCCGCGCAGTTGAACGCGGTGGTGCTGGCCATCGCCATCATCTCCATGGCGCTCAACCCGGTGCTGCAGCCGGCGTCGAGATGGCTGTATCGCCGCCTGTCCAGGCTTGGGATGACCGGTTATCCGGAAGAAGACCTGACGCCGGCCGGTCCCGCGCCGGCGCCATCCGTGCTCTTGTGCGGTTATGGGCGCGTGGGCCATACCATCGGACAGGCGCTGGATACTTTCCGCGTTCCTTTCATGGTAATCGATATCGACCGACATCACGTCGAGGAACTGCGCAAGCGCGGCATCCGCGCGATTTACGGCGACGCCACCAACCTGCGGCTGCTCGAACGGGCGGGCGCGGGTCAGTTCGCGCTGGGCGTCATCGCTGTCCCGCGCAGCGACGATGTTTATACCACCGCGCTGCACCTGCGGCGGCTGTGCCCTTCGATGCGGCTGCTGTTGCGCTCGCATTCGGAGCGCGAAACGGCGCTTTATCTGTCGCTGGGCGTGACCGATGTGGTACATGTCGAGATGGAAGCCAGCATGATCTTTGTCCGCCACGTCCTCACCACCGCCGACGTTGATTCGGAGATTGTGGACGCCTACCTGGCGGATATCAGGGAAGGCTATTATGAGGGACTCGAACCGCGGGAGGAATGAGCAAGCAATCAAGCCGATGCAGGCACTATCCGACCAGTCCGACCAGTCTGACATGTCAGACTGGTCGGACTGGTCTGACTCTCTATTTCGACTGGTCTACGACCGGTCTAACCGCCTGATTGATCCGTTTGGATTGATCCTGAACCTGTCCGCGGGTATAATAATTGACGATAAGGAGCGCCGATGCCCACTATTCCCGGTAAAGAGCTCGAGACCTTTCCGAACCCCAATCCGGAGCGAGATTATAACATCGACATCACCTGCCCGGAGTTCACCTGCCTGTGCCCGCGCACGGGGCAGCCGGATTTCGCGGTGATTCGCCTCAACTACGTGCCGGGCGACCTGTGCCTGGAGCTGAAGGCGCTGAAATTGTATTTCTGGTCTTTCCGCGACGAAGGCGCCTTTCACGAAGCGGTGATCAACCGCATCCTCGACGATCTGGTCGCCGCCTGCCGCCCGCGGCGCATGACGATCACCGGCGACTTCAACGTCCGCGGGGGATTGCATACGGTGGTGACGGCGAGTTACGGGGAATAGGCCCGGAACCATGAGAATCCTGGGATGCCGGCCCGGAATACGAGCGCATCATCCAGGCGTGGCAGGCCTGGCGGGAAGGTGGGAGGAACGCGTTATAATGCATATCGCCTTAACGGTCTAATTGGAAGGTACTTTCAATATTCGCTGAAATTCTATTCGGTGGTCACGGAGATCTACGTGGAGAGAGCTTGCCGGGATCCAGCTCGATTATAGTATCGCTTTTTATTGCCTCGACATGGCCATCCAGAAATGAGGCGATGAACTCCATCCCCTTTGCGTGATGAGTTCGATTGATATCGTCCATCGAGTATAGCAATATGTCCGGCCGAACGGCATCTGCCGTAAGAAGTGTTTTATCAGCATTCGGGTAATTGTCGGGTATCGTCCTTCCTAATAGAAATGCATTGAAGCCATAACCGTTTACTTTTCCACGATGTTCGCGATCCTCGGTTGGGCAGATGTAAACCTTTCGACTCGCTTGATAAAATGCAGCCAGTCCGTTCCACTTCGTCGGAAATCGTCCATCGTGGTCCTGTTGATACATTGTAATGGAGAGTGCGAGCGACCGTTGATTATTCAGACAGGTTTCCATGCCCGCGAAATCAGGCGGATTACAGTGCCAGTCATGGGTAATCAACAGAAGAAAGATACCGAATCCAACCAACACACCGGCGAAGATACGGAGGAAAGATTGCATCGTGTTGTCACCTATCATTTATTATACCACTCCTTCCGCTTGACGGATGCCTTCCTCACCCATCATAGTTGACACCCCGCCTCACTGAAGCTATACTTGATATCACGATAAATACTACCTTGTTGGTTTTGTCTCCAAATGCCTCAAAAACCGGGGATCTGCGGGGATCTGCGTTTTTTCTGATGCCCCGCCGAGTTATAAGAACAGGAGCGGAACGATCATGTTCGGGCAGATCAGGCGGGACATTCAGGCGGTGTTCGAGCGGGACCCGGCGGCGCGCAGCGTCACCGAGGTGCTGCTGTGCTACAGCGGCCTGCACGCCATCTGGTGGCACCGCGTCGCCTATAAACTGTGGCACTGGGGTTTGCCGCTGACGGCGCGCTTCATCTCGCAGGCGGCGCG
>Ga0172369_10000728_pt1 | contig 48853 bp, 64 predicted proteins | sample LakKiv25m_FD_114539 | JGI IMG/M metagenome (GOLD analysis project Ga0172369, IMG submission 114539) | Freshwater microbial communities from Kabuno Bay, South-Kivu, Congo - kab_022012_11.25m | ecosystem: Environmental > Aquatic > Freshwater > Lake | place: Democratic Republic of the Congo...
CGAAGTCGAGATCACCGATATCGGCGTCGCACTCTTTGGGGTCGCACGTCCCCTCGTTGGCGATGTGCTTCAACCGCCCGAGCATGTTGTAGATGTTGTCTAGCCACGCCTCAGCGAGAAGCCGTGCGTGTTCGTACTGGTCCTTTTCGGGTTCCATTGCCTAACTCCTAGTGTGTTGTGGTGACGGCAACGAATGCGACCGGTTGCAGAATGCACCACCGCGCAGAGGGTAGTAACAGTGATCGTAGGCGATGTTCATCGGACGTCGTTCTGGTGAAGTGCGGCCAGCTTGGTTGTCGGCCATCCTTCCCACTTGATCACGGGAGCAGCATCCTTTGGAAAGACGCTCACGTGAAGTTTGCCGTCTTCGGATTCGTAGCATTCGACGCTGACAACTTCCTCGGGCTCACTGTTGTGCAGAGCTTTGACGGAGACACGAAGTATCGTGTTTCCGCCGGTGCCTGTCGGTTGCTGGCGACGATCACTGTCAACCGTCGCGTAGAAATGATGCATACCCATGTTTGTGTTGATCCTTTCCTGAAACAATGTCGTAGCTCTACGCTACCATCCGCCGTCATCGTTGGGTTTGGATGCCGGCGGTTGGTAGAGGGCGAGCAGTGGCTATTCCGGAAACTCTTTGTTGACACCGTCGAAGTAGACGAATTGCTCACGGATGTCATCAGGTTGGTCGTTGATGAACTTCACGATCTCAACGTACTTGTCGTCCGGTCGTTCGTCGGTCATTCTGCGTACTCCTCTCCTTCGCTCTCAGCCATCGATTGCGTTTATCATCTCGATCCAGTCGTTGGACTCGATCATGTCGATGACGTTTTCGAGGCTGGTCGCGTACTCGATGTCACGTTTGACACCTCGCTCGAAGTGTCGCCAGTGCGCGAGATCGATTGCGTCCCACGTATCGATCGGTGTGAGGCCCTCGACGACGAGCCAACCACCGGATCGGCCAGCACTGTACACCTTAATCTTGTGTTCGCGGTAATCACGACCGTACTGTGGGAAGTAGAAGTATTCGCGCTTGGACGGATAACCGTTCCGAAGTGGCACAATCTCATCGTCACCATTGGGTGTGTCGAATTCGTACTTGATGGCCATGCACCAATCGTCCCAGAAGGTTTCTTGTGCGGTTTCAAACCACCATTCGATGGCTTTATCTGCAACCTTCTCGGTACAGTTGAACTTGGCCATGATCTCATTGACATCTGGCCAATTGTGCACCTTGACGTTGATCGCTGGCAGTTGATCACCGCCGTACAGGTGTAGTGAATGCGTCTGTACATCCGCTTTTGTGTAGATGCGCGGTAGACGCGGTGTGCGCCGCTTAGTAGTTGTCATTGTCGCCATCCTTACAGCGTTGGCAAAGCTTAAGTTCCCCGAGTCCGTCTACCGGGAACAGGATCTTCACCTTGCGGCATTTCGCGCACAAGGTCTTGGTTAACATCACCGCCCTGTCGTTGGCGTAGATGATCTTGGCGGCATTACTCGTTGGTGGCGATACCGTATCGATGTTTCCCCATCCTGACAAATTGGTGATCCTTTCTTGTGAGGGTAAGTCTGTTAGCCCCACGACACAGCCGATATCCGCCAATCGGCTGTAGCTTGAGTAGCTAACTGTGACTGTCCAGTTCGACTGTGAATCTAGCCGTTACGCCAGTCGCTCGATCTGCCGGAACGAAGATTCCGTACAGGTCGATGACGGCTCGCTTCGAGCCAAACTCGACTCTTTGTTCAAAAGATTGGTATCGGAGCGTCCCACCCTGTACCAGAATCGGCGTTCCGATCTTAAGGGATCGTATTCCTTCAAGAGTGCGTGGTGCGATGATAGCATCCTGTGGAATGCTCATCGTGCGAACACACCCACCAAATTCTCGATCTCGTTGACGACCTTCTCGATGTCGATGTAGGCGCTGACAGCGTCCTCACAGATCCATTCGACGTTGCCGTTTTCGTAAGCTGCATCGAACCACTCTCGGATCTGTTCGTCAGTGAGTTCGTCATCGATGAACTCCGCGCTGTCCGGGTAACGTTTCTTCATCTCACGGCGGATGTCGTTGACGAAGTCATCGCTGTTGTACACATCGTCTTGGAGTTCACGCTCCAAATCGGAGCAGTCATCTTCATCGAGGATTAGGTAGTCGTCCAACGATTCCAATGCCGCTGCGATGTCTGGTCGTGACACAAGTACACCCTTGTAGATGAGTACACCTTCTGTGCCGTATCCGCCGATGACACGATGAACGCCAGCGACGTCACCGAACATCCGAAGGAACGATCGACAGTTGCTGCGTTCCACTGTAGATCCGGCGTAGTCGGACCAACACAGCAGATCCGGCAGATACCAGTTTGCGAGTTCTGTGTCACCGTAGAAATGTGCTCGCTCGATCTCGCCCATGCCGATTATGACGTCTTCACTGCTACTGTTGATTGCTTCTTGCTCGGTCGGATCGTCAGCCCACGATTCGTAGACGACGGGATCGCCAAGTATGTGTTTCAGTGCCGGTGACAAGTTAGTCATCGCGTGGCTCGATGACGGTGGGATTGACTGGAAAAACGCGGTGCCACATACCATCTATACCATCCATACCATTAGACATTGCAGATCCTTTTACTCCTCTTTCAAGAGCTTGTTTTGTTGCTCTACGCAACCACTGGCCAGCAACCATCTGAACGCGTGGTTACTGGCCGGAGGTTGAGGGTGAGCGTTGCTAGCCAACCACCGTGATCAACTGTTCTTTCGCCCGAGTGACGGCAACATACATCAGGTTCGTTTCCTGATTGAGTTGCCAATCCTGCCGAGCGTATTTCGATGGTTGGAACTTGTCCGGGCGCAACCAGTACACGCGATTCCACTCCCTGCCTTTCGACTTGTGAATCGTGGAGAGTGTGAGATTACGTGATTTGGACCCCGGAGTGGTGTCACCGAAGAGGCGTTCGATCTGCGCTTTCAGGTCGGCTTTCGTTGCGGTGTCCGGTAGGCCGTCCATTATAGCGTACAACGCTTCGGTTTTGTCGTTGAGGCTGTCGGCTTGCCCTTCCTTCCCCTTCGCCATTAGCTCCTGCGTGCGGGTGTTACAGTAATCCTGCAACTTATCCCGCAGCACGCTAAGGTTCTGGATCTTCGGCCAGCGATTCGCCAGCAGCCACAGACTGTATCCGATTTCTTTTCCTTCAACGTGACAAGGGATGCCGCGCCGAAGATAAGCGTACGCGAGTGCAATCAGTGGCCGCGTGTTTCGGCAGAGAACAGCGTCATCTGCGGTCAATTCTTCCGCTTGTGCACGGTAGAACTGATCTTCGCTGATTTCGATTGCTGAACCTTGTGGTGCGGACTCGTCACAGGTGATGTGCGAAACCCACTCCTGTGCGACAGCGACAACTGCTTTCGGACATCTGAATGTTACCGTCAACGGCAACTCGATGCATCCAAACTCGTGTTTGATGATGTCGAGTGCGTCGCTATCAGCACCGGTGAATCCGTAGATTGCCTGTGCGGGATCGCCGACTGCGACGAAACGTCCACCGGGCTTAAGCATCGCCTTAGCGAGCGCACGCCGGGTTGGATTGCTGTCCTGCGCCTCGTCTACGAGTACCCAATCGAATTGCTGCACAGTAGCTTTCGCCCTCAGCGGCATGTAGATCATGTCGTCGAAGTCGATAACCGTGTACGCACTTTCGATGCTTTTGTTGAGGATCTTGATCGATTCGGCGATTGCCTCGTCGAGCATTCCCTCCTCAACAGTCTGGGAGTAGCGTGAATCGCTGTAGCCGTTCTTGGCTACAAGCTCAGTGTCCAGGTCGAAGTGAGCGACTAGCTCATTCCACGCGGCTTTATCGTCGATCCGACTCGTAATGCCGATGCCCTGTTGCTTGGCTAGAGATACGGCGTGGTGGACAAACTCGTGCAGGTACGCGGGCGTTTCTGCGTCATCCATCAAACCGTACAGTTTCTTGCCATCAACCTTTGCGCGCGGTGCGATTGCTTTCCACGCGCGCAGTCCGAATGAATGGAACGTGCCGGCCTGTGCAGTCACAACGTCTTCGATCTTCGACGCGATTTCGTCGGCGATCTTCTTGTTGTATGCTGCAAAGGCGACGGAGCCTTTCATCCGATGGACACCAGTTACGAGTGAGGTCGTCTTGCCGGAGCCGGCGACGGCGATAAGAATCGCGTTACCAGTCCCGGTGTCGATCCAATCGTAGAATGTCGCCTGTTGCGGCGACGGCTTCAGTGGCATATGTTTGTTCTCCTGATCCTTTACTTGATGTAGAAACTTGTAGGCTCGTGCCTGCTTGCCGGGAATATCCGTCCACTCCCGGACAGTAGGCTAGCGAGCCACCACGTGGATATCCCCGATGATCTTACCGCGGAACGTCACATTCCCCGCGAGGTCAACTTGAGCGTACCTTGGGAAGTAATCGTATCCCTTCAGTTCCTCGAAATACCGGTGGAGGGCGTGTTCGTAAGACTCTGCCTCAATAATGAAGCCCCAACCCACCGAGTGGGAAGAATGGTAGTCTACTTCGAATTTCTGCATCGCCATGTCATAACCCCTTTCGCGTGTCTGCCGTCATTATCGGCGCGTGTGTCGGGTTGTATCCCGCGACGCTTCCCAGCGTTTCGTCCTTACAGACTCGTCAGGCGGGCAAGGGGCTAACGGTAAGTGGAAATTACCGCACGCTTCACTCGGCCCCAATCGTGATCATGCGTGATTGGGCGCACCGTGTCCGGCCACGGCACTACGTAGGCGTTCCCAAACGTTTCGTTGTAAGCATCTGGTTCGTGTTCAAAGTTGATCGCGGGAGCCCAACCGATACCGCCATCGGCACCTATGACCCCGCCTGTTTCGGTATCTGTAGGATAGAGCGCAAACTGATCGACTGCGCGATCCATATCCTCCCGGCTGATCTCGTAAGCGCGAATGGTGACTAGGAACGGATACTGCCGCGTGATCTCCCGCTCGTATTCATGGTTGATCGATACGTCAATCATGACCGATTCGGGGATGTCGCCATCTGCCACACGTCGCCGATAGCGTCGCACAGCACTCGCATTGCACGATATGTCGCCAAAGATTGAGAAATGCATTAGATCCTCTCTACTCCTAGTGTGTATTCGCAGTCTCGTGACTGCCGGCCGGGGATGTCCGCCCATCCCCGGACAGTAGGCTAACGAGAGACCTAGGCAGTTTGGCACCGTTGACACTTACTATTTGGCGTGAAATGGCCGGAGCAATGATTGACCCAACGATTCAACCGTGATGCGCCCACCACCTTACGAGTAAGGATCTCCCCGTTCCCAACGGATGCAGCGGCGGGAAAGACGTAGTAAGCTCCCAAGCCGCATTCACACTCAGAATCCCCGCACTTCCCTTTACCACTAGCGATCTTGCTCGTATCAATGCATAGGATCATCGCTTCCATGTCGTAACCTCCTTTCGCGTGTGTTGCCGTCCCGATTGCTCGTGGCTGCAAACCGAGAATATCCGTCTATTCTCGGATGGTAGGCGTGCGAACGCGCGTGCTAGTGCCACGGTTGCAACTACTTGGATGCGGTGAAACTTGAGGTAACGCGGTGGTAGTTATAGCGAGATGCCATCAGAACCACGCACTCCCGCAGAACGGGCATTTGTCGTCCGGTTTGCCGGTGAACGCAAACAGCGTTTTGTTGCCAACTTCCGATTGGGTAATCGCGTCGTACGAGTACAGACCGAACTTGACCGGAATGCGGACACGGTTTGCGTCACGCTTCCACGTTTGGATGCGCCCGTTCAGTCGCCATTTGTGACACGAGGTTGTGCCACCGATAAGGTGGTAACGAGCGTGGAAGCCAGTAGCGGCCTTCAGATCATCGATCGTTGGCCCGGCATACACGCTGGGTTCACCGGGTTCACCGGGTTCAGTTGTAGACATCTGTCATTCCTCCGAGATCATGTAGATTGCGAGAGACATGACCACGATCCCGCTGGCAATCAGTAGCAGCGGATGTCCGGTTGCTGCAAACACATACGGGAACGCAGCGGCGATGGCGAACAGTGCGCGCTTCAGATTACGCATTGTTCCTACCTCGTTGCCTGTTCGAGACTGAATCCGAGGTCTGCACTTTCGCACATCGCACCGCAGTACGTGTAACGGAGAACGGCGCTCGTCTTCCGAATGTCGTACGCTGTCGCACACCGCGTACAAATGTGCATGATGACCAGTAGATCACCATTTGGCGCAACTATTGCTAGCGGCGCCGCCTTGACCGTGTTCATTTTCTGATCCTTATCCCTGTTTGTTTTGCGAGAGTAGTTGTTGTCCATTTGTGATTCTCCCGCAGCACTGCCACGCGAACACATTATACTCGTTGGCAGTGCTGTGAGCCAATCGTCACAGGGTAACAGGTGGCAAGGCGCGTTACATGACGCCAAAGCCGGTAATCAACCGTGCGTGTTTCGTGCAGAGCTTCCACACTTCACCACGGCTGATCCGTGAGACGCTGAAGTCTGCACGATTCTTACATCGTGTCGTGTTGCCACGTAGTTCCGCCCACTCGCACATTGGTGTTTGTGCCGGTTCGTTGTTCATACGAGCTTCAGTTGCACGCCAGCGTTGTTGCTCGCGTGTACAATGTCATGATCTTTCATCCACTGCACACGTTCAGTGCTGGTGCGTGTCCACTTGGACTTCTGTCCGCACCAGCACTGAAGCTGGATCTGATTGCGCCAGTGTTTTCTGGCGAATTGTGCCGGTCGCACTGTTACGCTCCACACTCGGGACACGTGGTTTCGACGTTCGCACTGTTGTCGATCACGTATTCGGTGTGACAGATGCGGCAAACGAGAGTGTACGTGCGTGGATGCTTGTTCTTGATGGCGGTCGCGGTTGCCATCAGTTCTCGTCGCTCCATTTGGTTTCATCGGTTCGGAGGTTGGCGAGTCGGCGCTGAATGGCCGCACGTTCCGCACGGGTGTAGTCGCTGCTGATTGTCTCAACAGCTTTGGCGATAATCGCCGAGAGCTTACCGTATTGCACTGTACTGATCCTTTCCTGTATCACGCGCGCTTAAGTATGGTTGTGTTGCACACGTGGGCCAGCGTACAACGACATCTGTATCATGGATCGTTGTGCGCTGTGCCGCCGGGTGAAACCGGATCCTTTTTGCGCTTCAGTGGAACGGAATTTGCGCTTCAGTATCACAGTACACAAGTATTCCGTACCGACTGAACAAACAGTACAATCAGTACAATCAATTGATACTGATTAGACTATTTGTTCTGTGGAAACGATGGCAACAGAAAAGCCCCGACCAATCGTTGTGTTGATTGGTCGGGGCGGGTTGTGTCGGTGGGACGTGTTACGCGACGGGCGCCGTGGCCGCGAGTACTGGCGCGAACCAATCGAGCGTATTGCGTTCGGCTTGCATGGTTGCTGCGAGCGCGAGCGCGGCCGTTTTTTCATTGGCGGCTTTCACGGTTGCCGAGTCTCTCGTCGCAGCATAGATCACGAGCTTGCCAGCGTTCGGGTTCGCTTTCGTGATTGTCTGGCCGCTTCGGGTTTTGCGAACGCTGACCGCATCATGGCGAACGTACAGAATGACCGCTTCACCCTTACGTCCCTTGTCGCTCGTGTACATAGGCCAACCCTGACCGGTCCATGCATCACGAACCGCGTGAGCGAACACGGTTCCGGTTCCCAAGTCTGCTACGGCTTTCGAGCTACCATCCGTGAGCATGTTACCATGCGCATCACGCTCGATTCGCACGATTGCTCGTGAGTCTTTTACGAGTGCTGTACGCGCCGCTTTCGCAAGCGCGGTTGCAACGGCGCGAGTGCGGTCATCGTAGCTGATCGCTTCACGCGTGCGCGTGACACTCTCACGGATTGTCTCAGTCAGTCCTAGCAGACTGATCAGATCAAATTCTGAATCGTCTACTGGGGAGTCTGGTACGTTGCTTTCGGGTTCTGGATCGACACCCGGCAGTGTGCCAGTTGTGTCGATCGTGCTGGTGCGCACGTGCGCATTGTGAGACATGGTACTACTTGATCCTTTCGCTTTCGTTTGTTGTTCCCTAGACGGGGAGAAACCAAGTCGAATTGAACTGTTGCCAGTTCTTCCGAGTAAGTGAGCTCCCGGCGCGCAATGGTAAATGCGTACCGGTCCAGCTGCTCGTCTCTCAGTTCGACTTGGTTTCTCCCCTATCTAGGGTGCGCTACGCTATGCGTGCCTGCTAGCACGTTACAGGCCAAACCTCGCAGCGCGTCTACTGTCTAGTCAGCTTGACGTAGGGCCACGAGTGACCGCCGATCGACCGGCTTAGGGTGGCCGCCGCTCACGGCTTGACCCAAGCCTAACATCGATGTCAATACACCCTGTGCGCTCGCACGATGAGCCACAATGCCCTAAGAATTGGGCGCATTCGGCCTAGTCGCCAAATCTACCACACTCACGCCACGCCACGTACACGAGCGCACAGTGGCATCGTGAGCAATACCGATCACATGATACCGTGTATGACACTCGCTCACGATTGAGAATCGCTAGGGGACGTGGCAACATGGGCATGGGGCGCACTACGTTAGGGCGCACGGGGCGCATTCGGCGCGCACCCGCCCGATTGGCTAGCTCAACCCCGCTAACGTGACAGTACGCGCGCCATGCGCAGCATGTAGCAATTGATCATCAGCCTACACCAATTGCAACCACGCATAAGATATGATCACATGCCCTAGCAATTGCCGAATCTGCTATTGGCATAATCGATAGCAGCTATTACTGGGCCCCACACCAGACATAATTGCTAGAAGGTAGGATTGTGGTCAGAACAAAATTTGTGGCAATCCCGAAAACTGATTAGAACATGCGTTCTGGACGCACATTTGCCGTTTTGGCGCGATACCTCCGCATCCGCGCATTGTAACACGTTTTGCAGAAGGTCTCGCCACGGTTAGTAATCTTCGTGTTTGTAGGGGTGATTGGGTGACCGTTGCGGCAAGTCGGCACTGTAGGCATTAAGCTTGTGTTAACACCAAGATCATACTGGGCAAGGATCTGTGCTTGTACAGTGTCGGACAAGTTGAGTGCAATCATTACCTCTTGCAGTTCATCTCTTTTTGTTGTAACCCGCTCCTCGGCAGTCATCTCGGCCTTCAACTGGATATGTGCAGCGTTTGTGCACTTACCATTCTCACAGATCTGTACAATATGCTGCCCATGATCCTCTTCGTCCGGCGCCACGCGGATAAAGTACACTAACCTGTGAATGGCACCGATGAGGACTCTGCGCGCCCGTGGATTCTCTACACGTGCAGGGTTCGCGACTCTATACATCGCAATCCCGTGCATACACAGCCCCTTCCAAATCCAGCACTCACGCTTGTACGCTGGATCACCGAAGACATCTCTGTAAGGGCGCGCGATATCAACAAGATGTGTAAGGAATCGGGTACGCTCGATCTGATTGGTGCGGAGGAGGGTTAACAGGTTGTCATAGTCGGGTTTTGAAGTTGGCATGGTTGCGGCGGTCTCCGTGCGTTGGAAAGGTGTAGGCGGCGAAAGGGACAGTTCCCGCCTATAAGTATACGGGAAAGCACTTACGCATGGCAAGCGGCAAACTTCCGCCTACAATGTAAACGTGGTGGTAAACGGCAAAACGTAGGCGGTGTAAGCGGCGGAAAAGCAGAGCAGTGTGTAGACTAGAAACGTGGTAAGACGTAAACGGCTTGACACGCAGCCCCAAATGCGCTATTCTGAACGAAGTGGCCCCGGAGGGGTTGAGTTACTACTGATGGCTTCGCCAAACTCGCGCCCTCGCAAACCGACTCTTGTGAAGCCCGCTGACAGTGCTCTATATATTGTAAGCAAAACGGACGCTTTCAGACTCGAAGACCTCCCCACTGAACTCGCGGACCCACGGCCCAAGCTTCCCCGGCGCAAACCCCTAACGCCCGAGCAAAAGCGCCTCAACGCAATTTGGATGCGTAACAATCCAACCAAAGCCGAAGCCATCATGCACTTCTGGCTGTTACGGACGTGTTTGACCGTCGCGCCGGATCTCCCAGAGCTTATTGACGAGATCCGCCCGCAACACCTTCTCATGGGATACATTCCAGATTTCTACATTCCGCTGTTGAAAGTGGTGATTGAGTGTGATGGTTGGTCACACCGTACAAAACGCGGGCGCGCACACGACAAGATCCGTGACGACGCGATGCTCTGCGCAGGGTTGACAGTTGTCCGGTTCAGGAACGAAGCTATAACCACACAAACACCAATCTTTCAACGACGAGTAACCGCATTGATTCGCCGACTACACCGTGCATACCTGCGTAGCCATGAGCAATAGCCCATTCGCGCGTGGCTACACAGATACCGAGAATCCTCTATCGCTGTTCATCAGTGAACTCTCACAAACCATTACCGGGCTGAAGGGTAACGACCTTGCCGCATACAACGATCTCGAATTCTACTCACGTTATGTTATCGGGTATGATAACCCCGAATACAGAGCTAACAGTTCATTCCTCAAGAATGCCTACGAACATCTTGAGTACACCGATGACGATCTGCTCATTCTTGGGCCGCGCGGTTCCGCTAAATCCTCCGCAGTAAGTATAACCTACACGACGTGGAAGATCGGTCGAAACCCACTTGTACGGTTCATCCTTGCGTTTGCATCAATGGAGATGCAGGGTCTGGCATTCGGTCGGCAGATCACGCACATTCTTACCGAGAACGAACGCTATCAACGGATATTCGGACAACTTAAACCTGCCGGACGTGGAGAGAAGTGGTCTGATAACGAATTCATCGTTAGCCGCCCAACACCAGCGTCAGGACTCAAAGACCCCACTGTTGGTATCGTTGGACTTGGTACTGCAGTCCCATCAAAGCGCGCGGATGAAGTGATCTGTGACGACCTTGTGACCGCAGACAACGCATACAGCCCAATTATGCGTCAAAAGGTCATCAGCTTTGTCTACCAGACGCTTTTCCCAATCGTCGTGCCGTCAGGGCGACGGATTATCCTAGGCAGCCGGTGGGACCCGCGCGATCTCTACAGTCACACCGCAGCAATGTGGAGACTCGACATTCCCGGGCCGATTCCGATTGATAGTGGCAAATTGACCGAAATTGCTCTATCGTAGTGGTTGGCACGAGAACGAATACAAAGGGGTCCATAATGGAAGGTCTGTCCGTTGGTCGCATCGTTCACTTCAAGAACCCACGCTTCGACAACGGTGCGTGTCGTGCGGCAATGATCGTTCGAGTCTGGAGCACCAGCGGCACTGTCAATCTCACCGTCTTTCCAGACTGGAGCAACGATAGCAAAGATGGCACCGGGCAGGGCGTCCGATGGGAAACCAGCGTCCAGCACGAATCACAACTCTCAGAAGAGAGCCTTGCCACCGCGAACTCTTGGCACTGGCCAGAACACGTCTAAACACGGTCTGTCGTGGCCAAGCTAGTCTTCGAGCGTGCAATCCACGTCAATGATGACGGATCTTTCTCCTCTTATTGGGAAGAATACTGGTCGATTAAAAAACTAGCTGAAAGGTGGCTTGAGGGGCCAGCGTTCTTTGCAGCAAGCTACCAGAATGATCCATCTGCACTTGAGGGTACACTACTCAAAGCCGATTGGGTACATTACTATCTGGTAGAAGACCTAAAAGCCGCGCGCGCAAAGGCAGGTCTCGATCCCGATACTGGCCACGGCGTAATCCACACAGGAAACGACACCGCTGCCGGCGGTCTCGGTAGGAACCCTGACTACTGCTCCGGTGTAGCAATTGAAGTTATCGATAACCGGGCATTCATTCTGCCGGATATGCTCAACGCGCGCCTTGAAGTTGAGAAACAAGCCCCGGAAATTGAACTCTGGTGGGACCGAATCAACCCCACATTTGCCATCGTTGAAGAAACATCCGCGCGTGGCTTCGTCAAGACTGACCTTGAGACAGGGATTAACGACGGTCTCGGTTCAAAACACACATTCACCGTCGAAACTCCACAATCAAAATCCGCCGGTGGTGATAAGTCCACTCGATTCCTTGCAATGTCGCCACGCTTCATGAACACGCAGGTGCTAGTGCCGGGAATCATGCTCTCTACAGGCGAGATTGTTTGTGATCCGCGCTGTGAAATGTGGTTTTCTGAGTGGAAGTCATATCCAAGTGGACATGATGACCTACTTGATGCTACATATTGGGCAATCTGGTCAGCGTTTAAGGATTCTCCAGCAGTTGGGGTATCAAAAGACGAGTTCGGTCATGTAACCGGCGAGAAATCGACTGCCACTGAACGATTATGCGAACGCGAAGCACATGTTGCTTACAATCGCCCGGTTGAGGAGTGCATTCGGTGCTCGATGGAGCAAGGTCTCTACGAGGAACGATCAAAAGGCATTGGTGTGCCACAATTCAGACGAAGAGAGCACATGTCCATGCTACGTGGCCGCTAGCACCAACCCGTTCTCTAGTGGAAGATCGCGATTGCGTGAACATCCAATGTGTGTCCACCCGTGGACCACTCAATCAACCCAGTGATGGCTACAGCTACAACAGCAAGAATCGATCCCCACACCCACGGATACGGGCCGTTACGACTAAGCACGCCGTCAATAAACCTATTCATACTACATGTTTACCATACACAGACAGAAGCGTCAACCGCACAGTTGACAACTTGACCACTAACCGCTAAGCTACTGTCATGTTCAACTTCTTACGTAGTCTGCGCGCTGATAACCACGACGGTCTTCACCAAGCGTCGCCTATCACTGTCACCGATGAAGGTCCGTCATGGATGAGTTTTGCACCACAGATCGACCCGCAGCATCCTCAGTGGGTGAAGCTTGTCGAAGCCTGTACTCCCTTCCGGCTTGCAATCGATTTTCGGCGTGCAGACATGCAGAATGGCCGATTCCTTGTCACTGAAGAGATCGGTTTAGAGGAAACACCGACCTACGTTCCTCCTCTACCGTATGACGTGCCATCGCGTCCCAGCCAACAAGTATGGGAACTCGTCTCCAGAAGCGTTGTACGCTTTGGAAAGCCGACCTCAGACTCTCCGCTATCCCTCATAGTGAATGAAACCCCCATTACTCCCGGTCGGCTGATGATAATTGAACCAACATCCGGTCCGTGGCAGGTTCGTGTACGCCTTGCACAGCTTAACGGTGTTGAAGCAACACTTCGCTATTTGTACTACTTGCCAGCATTGACTGACTCACGATACTTCTGGTAAGTATGTACGGTCGCAGACTGTAGGAGTTTGTCGTGGCACTAGTCAAGCCTCAACTCCCGATTACACAAGCACGCGCTGTTTCCGAAGGAAATGTTATCAGCTTTCCCGGTGCACGGAAAGAGGATGTTGGTTGGCGCCCAACGAGTGCATCTGGTCGTACAAGCCGAGAACTTCCCGGTGTTTTACAGGATAGAATGATCGATCTGTCATTTCGCGCGTACCGAACAAACCCACTCGCGCACCGCTTGATCGAGACACGCGTTAACTTCGTTCTCGGAAACGGAATCAGTCTAACATCCCCGAACCCGGAAGTATTGACACTGATTGCTGCGTGGTGGAACGATCCGTACAACGCGTGGCCGAGGAAGATCGCGCAGCGGCTCCGTGACTTGTACATTTACGGAGAGTGGCTGCACACGCCAACGGTCAACACAAACACGCACGCAGTCTTCATCCGGGATCTCCAGCCGTCGGTAATCGAACGCGTTCTGCAGGATGTTGACAACCACAGCGAAGTGGACAGTGTTATCCTGAAGGAAACACGGAGCATCATCACAGGGGAGATCAATCGTGATGTTAAGTTTCCGACGATCCGACGCCGACTGGATATTGCGACTGCGACCCTTCTTCCATACAGCGGTACTTTCTTCTTCAACGGTATTAACCGTACTTCTGATAGCGGGAGAGGCGTTGGTGATCTTTTCCCGCTAATTGACTACATCGACATCTACGATGATGTCGTCTTCTCACGTGCGGAGAAGATCACAACGATGTCGCATGTCTACTGGGATCTCACGCTTGAAGGCATGTCTGAGCAGCAGATGCGTACGTTTCTCGCAAACGAGACGAATCTTCCTCCTGCACCGGGGACTGTTTGGGCGCACAACCCACAGGCAAAATTAGAGTCAGTAGTCCCTGACTTGAAGTCGGACGATCATGTTAACGACTCTCGTGCACTCAAGTCACACATCATTAGTAGTGATGGTTGGCCGGGCACGTGGTTTGATGACCCCGGTTCAGCAGGACGCGCAGTTGGTGCAGAGATGGCTGAACCTGCCCTTCGCAACATCACCCAACTTCAATCAACTGTTGGTGATTTCCTCCGCACGATGATCGACTTTGTGCTTGATGTAGCAGGGATCGACGTCACAGATTCAGATAACGCATACTCGTTGTCGTTCAACCGTGCATCGTCACGAGACATTCAGCGTTACGGTCCGGCCCTTGCACGATTCGCGGATTTCCTTCTCACTGTTGGCACAAAAATCCCAGTCATGAACCGTGAAGAGATTCGGAAGATCGTTGTCGCACAAGTCAATCAGCTTGGACTGACCGATGCGCCAATGACGCTCGAACTCCCGTCCGGTCTGCCGAAGATGTCATCACAACAGAAGGCGCAGCCGCCGACTGTGGTTGCTCCAGATCCGACTAAGCCAACAAAAGTGCAGCGTGAACAACTGGCAGAGGCCAATCCTATCCCTGATAGCATTTTCCTCTTGCCACGATAATAGCCCGGTTCAGTCCAACTCAGTCCAGCCCAATAACGAAAGGAAACAGTCAAAATGGCAGCCGCCGCAACCAAACAGTTCGGAAATCGATATCACTTGGATCGAAAAGACTCACGTCTGGTCCAAGATGGTCAGTTTGTTGAGGCAGCACTCGGTACGTTCATGCGCGCACTGATCAGTACGGCAATCGATATGACGATTAACCGGATGGGGCCAAACGCGACACACCCACGAATACGCGTGTTTGCAGACCCGCGTGGTATCATCACCGAGCTTCGTGTCAATACAACTGATGATGTCGTTGCTGGCCTCCATTGGCGATTGTCCAACTATAGCGAAGGGCCGTTCAGGTCAAACCTTGAACGCGCAGTTCGTGACACAGCACGTGCATGGCTGTGTGAAGACTTCAAGCAAGCGTTCATCATCGATACTACTGGAATCAAATCCATTAGTGTTGATGCAGCGTGGTAACGATGGAACGGAAACTGTCGAAGACTGAGAGGGAGAGTAATGCCAGTGGCTTCGCCGGAAAACCTGTGCGTTCCATACTGGTTCTTGGCCAGTGCGTTTGCCAGTGGAGGAGGGACCATCGGCACCGTGATCGGAGTGCTCTGGGCACGTAACAATAGACTCACCGATAACACGGAGAGACGACTTGATCAGATCCTTGATAAACTTACCGAAAAGGACAACGCCGATGAGTCCAAAAGTATGGGGGTCTAGGGTTTGGTCACGTTTGTTTGATCCGCCAGAGAGAATTACGAATAAGCTCGATCGCATTGAGCAGCTAGTCCGCGCGAACGTGATCAAAGAAGAACGCAGGGAGATTAAGCATGTGCAGCGGCGGAGAAACTGACTTCGTGCAGCTAGCTGGTGATAGCATCTGTCTTGGGCTTGGTATCATGACAATAATATCTGCTCTGTACTTGCTGCCGCTCAGTAACGGCACACGTCCGTTTATATGTGGCAATCTGCTTCTCTCCATTCTCTACATCGTTTTCGCGGTGATACTGTTCTGGCATACTGATCCGTGGTACGTCGCGCTAGCGCGTATACTCGTTGCTCTCATTCTGCTCTGGACGATGTGGTCAGCCGCACTCTTACATTCAGACGACACACACGAGGAGAAGATCGATGTCTGACTTTAGTGACGCACTTACGTTCTCGCTGGCCGCGCCGTTCATCGTAGTCATCATCGGACTGATCAAGTCCTACATCACGCTTCGGCCAAAGATTCTGCCGCTCCTGTCGCTTGGACTATCCGTTGCGTGGGGAGCAGTGCTGTGGCAGGCAGGCTACTACGACGGTGATCTCCCGACATTCATCATCGTCGCGATTGTCGTCAGCACCAGTGCAAACGGGATGCAAGCTGTGTACCGGACATTCGATGACACAGGGTTGAGGCTGAATCAGCCACCCGGGTAACGCTTTCTCGCTGTTGACAAACGCAAATGCCCTCTGGTGCTTGACGTACTAGGGGGCATACCTTTATTTAGTGTGTTGTACTCGGTTTGTCTGTTCCGGGTGCTTGGACTGGGGTAGGCCGGGACCGTTGGGCCATTAGCGGTCCCGGCCCCTGTACAGAAAGGTCAAACGTACAATGTCAGTTTTTGCTGAGAGCATCGATCAACTCAAGGCCGCACTTGCTGCTATCGATGCAGCCTATGCCGACAAAATCGCTGCAATGGGTCCAATGGACGCGCTCGACGCGATGAACGGCTACAACAGTTGCTTGAATCGAATGAAATGGCTCCGTGCAGATCTTATCTCTGTCATCAAGGACGAGTGGTGGAGCACGCAGACCGATGAGACTCCTGCCGGTGAACAAAGCCCGATGGCGAAGCTCCGAAGCGTCAGCGAGACGGTTGATACCGATCAGACCATCGACGAGGCCGGCGCAACACTCAGCAAGGCGACCAAGGACGCTCTCAATTCCGCGATCTCTGCGCTCACAAACCTCATGGCACCACCGAAAGACGATGCAACTGAAGATGAGACAAAAGAGGCGGAGAGTGCCAAGGCAACGGCAATCTCGCTAATCAAGGACACAGAATCTACCCTTGCAGGTGTTGAAGCTGTCCTAACAGCAAAAGCGCGGAAGAAGATCCCCGATGCACAATTTGCTGACCCTGAGCATCGCAAATATCCCATTCACGACAAGGCCCATGCTGACAATGCAATGGCCCGTCTTGAACAGAACAAGGATTCGATGTCGGACGCCGAATACAAGAAGATCCACGCGAAGATCAAAGCTGCACAGAAGAAGTTCGGTGAATCCGTTGCGCCCATCGCGCCGGTCGTTCCAGAGCCTGTGACAGTCGAAGATCTTCGTGATCCAGCACACCTGTCCACAATTCTCTCTGAAGCGCATATCCTTGCTGAAGGTTCCGACCCGTCGAATCACAGGTACAAGATGCTCGTGATCAAAGAGGGTTTGTCTGGAAACCGTGTCGAATACAAAGGACCGATGCTCGCTGAGAGCGTTCCACTCCTCAACGGGCGCCCGATGTATATTGACCATCCAGCCGGAATCGCGGAGGGAAAGCCACAGCCAAGATCAATCGAGAACAAAGTCGGTTGGTGGAGTGATGCCAAGTGGGAAGAAGGCATTGCAACATCGTCAGGTGTGGTCAATGGCATTACTGCCACTGCGAATCTTCTTCCACCAGAGGCCAGCCCAAAGCCGTGGTTCCCCGGAATGGTTGCTGAGGCACTAGCATCCGGCCATCCCGATGTGGTTGGCGTCTCAATTCTTGCGGTGGGTGACTTCAAGCTTGCCAAGGACGGTAATGGCATGCTATACAAGGAAGCACTTCGCATAACAAAGTATGCGTCGGCTGATGCCGTAGCAGAACCGGGCGCGGGTGGACAGCCGCTTTCACTCGTAGCACATCAAGAGGTAGACAAGGAAATCATGGAATTCGAGAAACTGACCCTTGAAGAACTGAAGACGGCCCGCCCGGATCTCGTCGCAGAACTTGCGAAGACCGATCCTCCGGCACCAGACAAAGATGATCGTGTCGCTGCGACTGTTGCAGAGATGCAGCAGGTGCTCGACGCGTCAAAGCGGCAGAACACGCAGCTTGCACTGAGCAACAAGCTTGCAGCTACCAAGCTGCCTGACGCTGTTCGGACGTTGATTCGTGCACGCGTCGGTGATGCGATCATGGCCGAGGCCGACATTGACACGATCGTTAACGAGTACAACACGGTTGCGGAATCGATCGCGACGGAAGTTGTCGGTCGAATCCCCGGCAATCAGGGCCTTACTGCTGGCGTCATCGTCCCGTTCCGTGGGATGACACAGGCAGAGCAGTTCGGCCCACTCGATCAGGTCATGCATGCCTTGTACGATTTCTTCGGCGCTCCTGTTGCCGAAGCCAAGGGCAAGCACCCGATCATCACGAACTTCCGTGAGTTCTACGCCAGCGTTACCGGTGACTACACCGTCGATGGTGTTGTGAACAAGCAACAGTCCGTGATCGGTGAGTGGTACGGCGAGCCGTTCGCTGAAGCACTTCCCGGTGCGACCCACATCGTCGGCGGCGGCACCATCACGATGGCCAACCTGCTTGGCACCGCGATGAACAAGGCACTGCTCGATCGCTACGCTGCGCAGCCTCGCTGGTTCGAGCCGATCGTCAAGAAGACGCGTCTCAACGACATGAAGACACAGACGCGCATCCTTCTGCACAACTTCGGATCGCTGACTGAGCGAACTGTTGATGGCGCGGAGTACACCGAACTCGATTGGAACGAGACCGCCGAGACGTGGACACCCACCGAGTTCGGCAACGTCGTTACCGTCGGTCGGCGTGCAATCATCAACGACGATCTCAAGGGGATTCAGTCGTTGCCTGAACTTCTTGGCCAGTCGGCTGCCGTGACGATCAACGAGTTCGTCTCGTCGCTCTTTACCTCGAACAGTGGCAACGGCCCGACGCTCGCTGATGGTCAGCAGGTTTTCAACGCGGCAAATCATCAGGGTAACCGCGTCACCACGGCGTTCTCGCGCACCAACGTTCTTGCTCTTCGCAAGGTCATTCGCTCGATGAACAACGCGGCCAGCAAACGACTCTCGCTAGTCCCACGCTATCTCCTCGGCCCGATCGATCTTGAGGCGGACATGTTCGAACTGGTCACATCTGAGAAGGTGCCGGAATCGGCGAACAACGCACCCAACCTGCTCGCCAGTGCACAAGGTCTCCGGGCTGCGATCGTCGTTCCGAACTGGACCGACGCGAACAACTGGTACCTGATGTGCGATCCAGCACAGATCACCGGCATCGAACTCGGCTTCCTCTTTGGCCGCGAAGATCCCGAGATGTTCACGCAGACCGACCCGTCTACCGGCTTTGTCTTCACCAACGACGCAATGGCGTGGAAGATTCGCCACGACTACGGCGGCGACTGGGTTGACTACCGGGCTGCTGCTGCCGCAATTGTGGCGTAAAGACTGTGAAATTTGGGCAGGGAGCCAAATTAACTACTTGACTTCCTGCCCAACCGTTGTAAGCTATCGGTAGGACGCTGCGTTGTGGTGCTGCCGAATAGCAAGTAGCCCGGTGAATGGGTGAGGCGTTCGGCAACACCCATCCCCAACAAAAGGCCAAGGGGAGACGCAAATGACAACCGAAGGACGACCGGCAATCGGGACTCTCCGAATTGCCGCTGACGTTGTAGCGGAAGAAACGATCACTGTTGGCGACGATGTCTACCGAGTAGCGGTAGTGGATACCGACTCGACACAGAACACGTCAGGCGGACAACTCAACAACACCAATCCAATCGTTGGTCCTGTCACGATTCCCGCACACGGTCTCATCGGTGGTGATGTCATCCGTGTTGAGAGCGAGTTCATGCTCGTGACTAACAGACTGAACGCGAATCAGGTTACACTGAAGCGTGGAATCAGCAATTCGACCATCGCGGCACACGCCGATGGTATCGACATCTTCACCGAAGCGGTCAAAGGTGCTGGTGGGATCGCCGTCTGTATGACGACGACACTCACCCCGACTGTCTTCACTCCTCGCTTCGTTGCCGATGTCAATGCGCGTGGCCGGAACTATCCTCCGTACGGTGCAATCCAGATCGATGTCAACACCGTTGTCTTCTACAACGCGGTATCACAGGGCGGGGATGCGGCTGTTGATGCAACTGCGGTTGCTGTCGCTGAAGACATGAGCGGCAGCGGCAACGCGTGGGATGATGCAACGTTCGTAGGTGGGGATGTTGCGACGAATCGGCTCGTCGTCACACGCGTGCCGATCGCAGCAGAGGTCACCAAGGGCCTTTTGCACATCGTCTTCCCGTTCACACCAACGATCGACAAGATCAACGTGCAGACAACTGCAACCGGCGCTGTTGTCGCATGGGACGGGAACGCTGCTGTGGATGGCAAGCTTCTGACACTCGACAACACTGGCAACACCGATTGGGCAACGACCGACACAATCACTGTTTTCGCTCGCGGGTAGCCGTCGGTCAGCCGACAATTAAGGTAAGGAAATCGATGGCTGCAAAGAAACGGGGCACTGCGTCAAGGGTAACGGTGAATACTGGCACCGTTGCCAGTGGTGACAGCACTGATTCGTTAGAGACTCTCACTGTTGTATCACTGGACAGTGATCCTGCGGTGGCTGATGATAACGAGTCCGCTGATGCAGAATCGGCTGAGGCCGTGGCTATCAGGCAGGATCTTCCAGTCTGGCCGAAAGTCCAGCGGATGACTGACGCAGAGCTAGAGGGAGAGATACGCGGCTGGTCGATCCCAAGGCTTCCTGACAATCACGGCCTCAGCCGATCTCAACTTGAGCAGTTCCTGATGGCGTTGAATCGACAAGCGTCGATCGATGCTACCCAGCTACCGTCGTGGGACGCGTTCGCAGACAGCGAGGACTAACATGTTCGGTGATCTCGACTATGTGGATGTCACTACTCCTACCGCGGCAGGTGGTGCAGGTGTAGCAACTGGAAATGCTACATCTAGCCGCATTATCGACGGTCAGATCGTCGCCGTGCAGTTGAAGTACATTGACTCTCCACCTGTCACGACCGATGTTGCGGTTGAACTCGTTGACTCGGATGCTGGATTCGCAAACCAGCCAATCGTCACGAAGTCCAACAGCGCAACTGACATCACGCTCTACCCACAAGTGCAAGCCTGTGATACTGATGGTGTAGCGATTACTGGTGCCTACGCGCCCATTGTCGGTCATGGCTACGTCAAGGTTACGATGTCACAGGCAAACAATAACGATCAAGTTCTTGCGCGCATCTGGTTCAAGCGTACGGGCCTGAAGTAACATGCCTGTTTGGGATGCTGAAGCTCTACGTAAGGCTGTAAGGGCGTTGATACAAAACGTCCCTGCGAACGTGTTGCTCGATAGCAATCTCGACGAATACATCGTCATGGGGAAGCGTCGTCTTGACGCCGATGCCCCGCGTGAAATCACAGCTTCGGTCAGCGCCACAAACGCAGCGTACTACGACCTTAGCTCTGTGTTGTCGGGCTGGGAAGATGGTTTTAGCATTGTACGCTCGATCATCTCTCCAGCCCCAGACACAACCGCAGCCGGTGTACTTTCCGAACCAGTATACGCAGACCCGCGTGATTACCGTGTTCTCTCCGTGAATGGGAATCAGTGGTTGTCGTTTATTGCTGATGAAGCATTCATGGTCGAGTACACAACACGTTGGGCGGTGAAGGATGTTGAGGGTGCTTCGGCAACGACCGTTCCGATCTCCCGGCAAAGTGCATTGACGTATATCGTCACGGCGCTCACGTGCTTTTCACTCGCAACCAAGAGTGCGGGGTCGCTGGATCAGCAACTTCCGGGTGCTGATTTTATCAACTTCCGGTCGAAAGAGCAGGAATATCGCCGAGTTGCGAAAGAGTGGGAATCAAAGTACCTTTCGGAACTTGGACTGGACGCCAACAAGCCCGTGGCTGTTATCGTTCGTGCCGACTATGATGCCAGTCTCACTAGTGGCTCTCCGTATCTGACGCACGGTAATCGCTAATGCCCCTTGCAATACAACGTCCAGCCATACAAACAGCGATCTACAACAAGCTGATTAGTGTTACCGGTGTCGCTAACGTTAGCACCGGTCCAAAAACATCACGTGAAGCTGCTGACTTCTTGGCGAATGCTGTTACTTCTGCTGGCGTCATTCAGCAGTGGACTATTCGCCGTGTAGCGTCGGTGCCTGAGACATCACAATCGGCGCCGGGTGACGTGCCAACGATGCAGGTCAGTTGGAAGCATACGTTTCTGATTGACTTCTACTATGCATATCAGGCAGACGTGTCTGAAGATGCGTTCCAATCGATCATTGATGCTGTCCTGCTTGCGTTCCAATCCCAACGGACACTTGGAGGATTCAGCAACGAGCGTCCACTTGCATTGACTGGGATCGAGGAATACTCCCTTCAAGGTGTAATCGGCTATATAGCACACTTCGAACTCACGCAATGGGACTTCCAAATCCCAGTGGCATTCGAGTGATTGGCCACTTGACATTGGCAATTTCTAGCCTCATAGTAACACTTAGTAGTGTAGAGGTAATGACGTGAAAATCTACTCGACAGTCGCCGATGGCGAGTTCTCCTATCACGGTGGCGTCGTTGAGATCAAGAATCACGAAGCTGACATTGCTGACGATCACGAAGCTGACGTTCTCATCTTCGAGCATTCGAAGTTGTTTGGCTACAAGCCATTTGCAACTGTCCCAGCCGCAAAAGCCGCACCAGAACCAATCAAAGATGCGCCTAGCGCGAAGGGAAGCTAACAGATGCCTCAAGCACTCACCTACCAGCAGATCATCGCGCTTTCGAAAGAGACCAACTGGGGCGATGGTACGGCGACCACGGTCGTCATTCCAGTAACAGAAGGGGCGATTCAGCCACAGGTCACGTCAACATTCGACGAAGGGCGCCGGGGTATTGGTGCTGCCGAATTCGATGTTGTCCGTGATGCCGGTCATGGTGAGATCAACATGAGTGGCTGGGTCTATGCGGATCGCATCGGCCACCTGCTGATGGGCATGCTTGGCGCGGACACCAAGACCGGCACTTCAGATCCGTGGTCTCACGCACTTGCACTCAACGCTGCGCCTCCCAGCTACAACATCGAGGAACGGATCATCTCCGGCGCCAGCGGCGGAATCAAGTGCCCCGGTAGCCGATTTGGCACGCTCAACTTCACCTTCGACACAAACACTGGCGCGCTGACCTACACAGCACAGGCACAAGGCAAGATTCCGGAACTGGCAACAACCACAGATCCGGCTGTTGGCACTGTTAGCAGCCCATTCGAGGGCTGGAAAGCAACAGTCACATCATCTGGTCTCAACGCACGAACTGTCAGTGGTGAGATCAACATGAGCCGCGAGATTCAGGTTGTGCACACCGGTGAGAACTCGCAGCAGCCAACCTCGATTCTTGTCGGTCCACTCAAGATCGAAGGCTCACTGCTGATGATCACTGACTCGCTTGCCGACCTGACTGCGTATCTCGATGGTACGCGCCAGTCGCTGGCAATTGCATTCAGCAAGGGAGCAACGCCGAACCGCAGCATTACGTTTACCATGACGGATGCGTACCTTGCTGCTGCTCCACTCGAATTTGACTACGGTGGAATTGGCGTCTTCAACCGGATTCACTACCGTGGTTTGTACAACGCAACAGACGCCGGTCCGTGCGCTGTGACGTTGCTTAACGGGCAGAACGCAGCGTACTAGGAACAATCAAACAGGAAAGGGATAACCAGCCGCCATGCCTTGGAAAACAGTTACGCTCGAAGTGGGAAAAGACTTGCAGTTGGATCCCCCCAACGAGGAAGCCGTCATCCGTATTGTTCCAGCAGCTTTTATGCCGCAGGAGCACATGAAAGCCGTCATGGAGGCCGTCAAAGCCTTGAATGACGCAAAGCCGGATGACAACGATCCGCTCGCAAGCTTTGTGGTTTTTGAGCATCTTCGTCCAGTCATGCACATCATGGTTGCGTCTTGGTCTCTGCTTGACCCGAGCAGCGAAGAACGAAGGCCGCTGCTCATGGATCAGTTCAAGATGCTTCCACTCGAATTTCTGATGCGTATCGTCAATGGTGTCATGGGGGATACGGGCGAAATCCCTTTAGTGAGCAAGAGTCCGTCCGAGAACTCATCCTCGGATCAAGCAACCGGGCTAACGTCGCCAGCCGAATCGAACGCCTCAGACAAGTCGCAGCGATCAGTGGGGCTACTGACGAGTTTGTCAGCGCCGTTGATCGAGCCCGAGCCAGCGGTGAACTTTCCAGTCTAAATCAGCCGCAAATTCTGATCCCGGATTGGCTAACCAAGGTTCGCGTAATGCAACTCCTAGGGATTACAGAACGCGAATACGAGGAAGAAATGTCTACGGCTATTGTACACAGGATTGCGTTCGTTAACACTGTTGACGACGAAGCGCAAGCACTGAGACAAGGGCAGCACGGTAGACCAACACCCCCGCCGGGATTTGGGAGTAGCGGTGGTAGTATCAATCAAGGTCGATCTGTCAGGGGTGCGTCAACTCCAGCGTGAAATGAACGCACTAAAGGGGAATCTGCGTGCTGAGCGGAGTGCGATGATTCAAGGCTGGAAATCTGCGTTCATGACATCATTCTGGGATGCGTACGCGGGCGAAGTTGCTCCCGGAAATGGTCGTACACTTGCGACTATGTACCGTGGGCAGTTTGTGCGTGGGATAAACGTGCGCGTTGACCCATTTGGGCGATGGATGACCGTCGAGAATTTCTCCGAACACGCTAACGTTGTCGAGGAAGGTACCTCGCCGGGATACACCCCAGACTTTCAAGACATCCGTGAATGGGTAATGGACAAACTCAACGTTGCCGGTGACAGTTACGAGATCGACAAAGTCACGCGACGTGTCATTCGGAACATACAAACACGTGGGCTTGCACCACATCTAGTTATTCAGCGTGCACTGAATCGTCCGGGTTTTGAAGGGCAACTAGCGGTAATTGCTGAACGGGCTTATACTGCTGCTATCGACCGGACATTTGGTAGGTAAACGAGGGGATCAACGGTGGCACAGAGAACCATTACCTTAGTCTTCAATGACAAAGACTCAGAAGCGCAGATGGCGCGGCTCACGCGTCGAATCGATGCTCTGGCTAAGGCATTCACTGGTCTCTCTGCGCTAGCTGCACCGGTTGCTCAGCATATCACGCGTATCACAAACGCCAGTGCGAACGCTGATAACATTACTACGATGGCTAATGCAATCAAAAGCCTTGGTACTGGTGCTGGTCGTGTTCCCGCTATTATTGGCCGTATTGCTGATCAAGTCGCACGCCTTGGGTCGGCGTCGAAGCTAGCACGGCAGGATATTCTCGATGTTGTACAGGGCATACAGACTCTTGTTACCACAGCGCAGTCTGTCACAAGTACTAGTGCTAAGCCGATAACGGGCTTGGTCCGTGGTGCTATACGTGGTGCGTCTGGTGCGCGTAGGCCGATTCGTGGTGGCCCTGCTGTCACTGGTGCAGTAATCGATCAGGCTGGTCAGTCAGCACGTCGTTCATCATCATCGATGCTTGGCTTCGCAACACACAGTGAGCGCGTATCTCGTGCCCTTCTGCATATTCAATCGGCTGCATCTGGTATGATGCTTGCTAACGGCATTTTGAATCGGCAATTGTCACAGGTGTTGATGAACTTCCTGTTCCTTCGGTTCAGTGAGGTCCCGGTCGTTGCTGTTACCGCTCTCCTGTCTCTGACCATGCTTGGTTTGCAGCGGATATTGGTAAAGGTTGGTACTGCTGCAACTGCTGCCGGGATGGCGTTCGAATCCTCTGGCCAGCAGATGGCATCGTTCCTCCAGTCTGCCAAGAAAGCGATGGATATCAAGCTGGAGGCCAGTAAGCTCTCACGCGAAACCGGCATGGCACGTGCTGATCTCGAAAAGACAGCAATGATGCTCGAACGGTTCGGGCTAAATACGCAAGAATACATGACCGGCTTGATGAACATTGCTGCCGGGACCGGTACGGAACTTAAAGCTGTCAGTGACGACTACCTTGCCATTCTCCGCGCGGACGGTGATCAGCAAGCGAACATGGTTAAACAGTTCGTTCGTAACTATGATCTGCCCGCAAAAGCGTATACGAACACGCTTGATATGATGACCGCGGCCAATGAGCGATATAAGGGCGCGGCTGCGCTTGCTGCCGATACAACACAGGGTTGGTGGAATCGTCTTAAGGCATCCGCCGGTTCGTTGATGCAGTCTGTCGGTATCATCATGAACGAGATCATTAAGCCCGTGCTTCAGGGGCTGTTCACGTTCTTCGAAGGTGCGATTCAGGGCTTCAACGAGATGTTCGCGGCTGGTTCCAAATCGGGCAGGCTAAAGGATGCACTCGATAGTCTCAAGAACTCGATGCAGAGACTGCTGCCATACATCACTGAGATGGGACGCATCTTCGGTAAGTTCTTGTATTACGCGGTTATCGGGCTTGCACGGGTTATGAAGGTGTTGTTCGATGTTCTCCGTGGTGGAGCGCGTTGGATCAAAGAGCACAAGGACCTGTTTGTTGGTCTGTGGAACGTCATTAAGGGACTAGCCGGTTACATCTGGGATGGAATTATCAAAGCGTTTGATGGCCTAAAGAAGATCATCAAAGAGCACGTTATTCCGGCGGTACAGGAACTCTGGAAAGCGCTTGATGCGCTGATGCAGCCGCTCAATAATCTCTGGAACTGGATAACGACGAAGATTATCCCAGCACTCGGTGACATGGCTAACGAGCTTGTTAATCTTGGGCGGAACTTTACTAGGATCTGGAGCACTATTGTCACTGGCATGGGACCGCTCTGGGAATCATTGACTCGACTTTACGATGCTCTCGGTGGTGACAAAGGCATCGGTTTTGTTGTTCGCGTTCTCGCAGAGACAATCGTCAACACTCTCATCAATGCCCTCGAAAACCTACTAAACGTGTTCAACACGCTCTTGTTACTTGTTAACCTCAGTCTGATGATCGCGTTCACAGTTCTGACTACAGCGATCAACGTCTTGGCCACGGCAATTGACCTTGCTAAAGATGCCGTCGTTGGCCTCTGGAATGTCCTCAATCGTGTTTGGGATGATCCGTGGGGTATAATTCTTAGTGCAGCAGGGACAGTGGAAAGTGCGATCTGGTTGGTGTGGCAGCGACTGGTTGATATTAAGGATGTTGCTATCGATATGGCCGACGGTGCCGGTGCTGGACTGTTCGATTGGATCAATCGTGCTGCCGGTTACGTCGAGGATGCATTCTGGTGGGCGGGGAAGCGACTGAATGACCTGTACGATCTAGTCCGTAACCCGCCGAATCCTGTTGGCTGGCTGGGATCGCTTCTTGGTGTTGCTGGTGATGCAGTTCGACGACTCGGACGGTTTACAGGTCTCACTGAGACATTTGGTGGAACGATTCCATCCTATGCGACGATGGGTACGGTACCCGGTAGGCTGGGGACACGGAAGCTTGTGTTGGCAGAAGCTGGTGAGCACTTCCTTGGTGCTCCCGGCTTTGCGAACTCACGTGCTCTATCGTACGGCGGTGGTACGGGTGGAGCGCAAGTCGTAAACATCGCGATTGATATGACCGGCAGTGTGGTAACTGGCAGCAATGCAATGGACGATCTCTCTAACAAGGTTGCTGGTCGCATCGTCGATCGTCTCGGTGCTGGCCGAAAGATGAGCTTCCATCGTGTATAACGCCTTTGAGACCAGACGCTAATGGCTTTCCAGCTTCTTATCAATGGCGTCGATTACACCACGTACTTTAAGCGTGAGTCGCTCTCTATTGTTGAGGCGCTACAGGCTAACGGACAGACCATGTCAGTGACGCTGATCATTAGTGATCAGTCGATTGCTAAACCACTCGGCGGACAGTGTATACAGTTCTATCAGAACGGTGTAATCCAGTTTGCGGGCCGGATTACGACTGTATCAGAGGAACAGCCGGGTCTGCTCAAAGACCTCTGGTACGTGTTAGAGTGTGCAGACTACACAATTGACTTGGACAACGAGCTAATCCAAGAGAAGTTTAACTCACAGATCGCTGGTGAAATCTTTCGGTCGATTATCGGTACAGTCGCTCGTGGCTTCACGTCAGTCAACGTCCTTGATGGTCCGGTCGTCGCTGCCGTCGAGGCTGATCTCGAAACACCCTCATCAATCTTTACTAAGGTTGCCGAGTCGGTTGAGTACCAGTGGTACGTTGACTACAACCGAGATGTCAACTTCTTCTACATACTTGACCGTGCAGCGCCGATCCCAGCAATTAACCTTGATACAGATACAGACACTTACGGAAACTGTTCTGTCATCGAGAACTGGGATCAGGTCAAGAACGTTGTGTACCTGACGGGCGCAAGTGCGAAATCGAGTCTACAAGACACGATTGCTCTAGTCGCCGATGGTGACCAGAAGTTCATCCCGCTGAACTACCCGCCGTGGGACGAAAACAGTGTTTCCATTAGCGTTGGCGGCGTTCCACAAACACTGAAATTTGATGGCATTGATGGCTCTGCCGGTGACAATCAAGGCGTCGCTGGTGAAGTCTATGTCTGCTATGATAACTGGGGCATTCGCTTCCCTGACAGTCACGCACCGGCGGCTTCCTCCGCGATTGATATCGCCTACAACTACGCCTACGAGCCAGTAATCAAAGTCGAAGATCCGGTTTCGATTGCGCTGATGGCCACACGTGAAAACTATGCGGATGCGCCGTCGAACGGTATACACGAATTCAAGTTCGCAATTCCCGATCTCCGGGTCGAGAGTGAAGATGCGATCTGGGATTACGGTAACCTGCTCTTGCAGCGGTATGCGTATCCGGTGTATAAAGTGAAGTGGGAAAGTTGGGTGCAGGGTTGGGCGGCTGGACAGAACATTCGTGTTTATAGCACAAGCGAGAACCGCGCGTTTGATCAGACCTGTTACATTCACTCAGTCACAAAACAGATACTCAAAGTATCTGAAGGTGTGTTCAAGTTCAAGTACACAATCGAGGCCGCAAACCTCCCATTTCCCGGCTAAAACACGGTAGGTGTAGATCGTGCCACTTGATGGTACCGATAAACTGAATCGACTGCTGAACAACTTCTGGACGGCTGTTTTTGAACAACCCGGACAGAAGAAGCAGAACCGGCCGCTACGTGATGCACTTACTGTAATCGAAACCGCGATGGTAATTACTGATCCAGACTCGCGTCTGTCCGGAGTGATTCCGCCAGCTTATTACTACGCTGCTGATCTAGTTACACCGACACAAACAGAATTCACATTTGATAGTGGCTACGCGGGTAGTGGCGTAATCAACGGTACGAAGGGGATCCACAGCGCCTACGCACAGACACTTTGTGATGAAACACAGATGTGGTTTTCCGTCTGTCTAAAGCCAACATGGGCGTATAATGCCGCGCCAAGTGCGACTCCGTATGTCTTCTCGTGGTACGACGACGCAAATAATTGGATTGTATGTTACTACGATCAGGCTACGAATAAGTGGACACTGGGTCGTAGAAACGTAACAAACCAAACCGTCGTACAGGTTAACGGATCTCACGCGGCATACGACATTATCGTTCTGACGTTCTACGTGACTGCCACGGAGATCGGCTTGAGTCTTAACGGTGCAGCACCAACGAAGAACACTGGGACGCAATACATTCCAACACTAGCAAGCGCAAACTACCATCTCTGTAACGCCGTTAGCGGTGGCGGTTCACCGATTACTGCAACACTACACTGGTTCGCGATGGGTCTTGGCGTTGTCACTGACTCAGATATCGCGGCACTTGCTACACGGAATCAAGCACTGGGAGCCGGATACATGCCGTTCCTGTTCTACTATCCACCGAGTCTCGGTTTTGATCCAGCACAAGCTGCGACTGGCTGGGAATACTGGCAACTTCCGGATACTGGAATGGACCCGAGACTCTTGTGGGGTGCGCCATTCTCGGCTAATATTGGCACTGTTCCAACAGCCTGCTACGGTGATTGTGTTTATGGATAATCAACTCTCGTTTGAGTCGGCCACGCGTCCGATTGATAGTTACTGCGTTGTTGAGAGCCTCGATGATGAAGGTAACGTCATAGCGGAGGACGTGTTTAAGAACACGATTAGCGTTGCAGGTTATACAGCACTTGCCTCGTTGATGGGCAGCATTGACGGTGCAACGTCGCTTAACTACATCAAAGTCGCAACCGGTGGGCTGGAAGAAAACGCGTCAACAACTCAAGACACAGATAAGGCTCTAAAGTCATCTGGGGCTGACTCGAAGCTGGCGCAGCAGATTACAGCAACAGGCACACGTTCTGTTAAGCGCGTACTTCTGTGGATGAAGCGTGTTGGTTCTGGTGCGGGCACGCTTTCACTCTCGATCCAGACAGATGCTGCCGGTCTACCGAGCGGTACACCGATAACCGACGGAACAGCCACTGCTGTTAACTTCAACACGCTTGGCACAACCTACGATTGGATTGTTTTTGAGTTTGCGACACCACCAAGCTTGAATATCAGTACAGTCTATCACCTTGTACTGGAGTCATCTGGATACACGTATTCTGCTGGGGTTCTTGAGGCAGTTCTTGGTATTGATCAATCGTCTCCGGGTTACACTGGCGGAGAATTAGAGACGTACGATGGTGCAACGTGGACAACACACAGTCCAGCAGCAGATGCCTGTTTTCGTGTCGCAGTCGTCGCGATTAACAGCTACTCAGATGGTACGGCTACAACGAAATCAATTACGAGTCGATCTGCGTCGAGTCAGGTTGGATTTGTGCAACTGCGCCTGATTGCGCTTTTTGCTAACGCGGACGCGGTTGATTATCTCACACAAGCGTTTCTACTGGCCGGTGCCACAATTGTCGCCTATACGACAATTGGTTACAGGAAATCTGCGTCTAGAGGCGTTAACGTCTACTGGCTAATCAAAGTTCCGACGAGTTAGGGGGCAATTCAGTGGCAAATTCGCAGGTTTCATCCTACACACCGATATTGGCGTCCAAAGCCAACGAGATCACGGTGGGTACGACTGCGCCTACAAGCCCGACGACTGGTTGGGTTTGGGTAGACACATCCATCACAGGCAGTGCAGTTTTGAAGACTTGGAATGGTACAAGCTGGGTCGAGTCTTCAAGTAACCTGGCGCTAGCTGCATTTCTTGGAGGTACGTTCTAATGGCAACGACTGCAAAGCTTCTTGCGACTGGATCAGCACCAAACGCGCAGGGCGCACTGACAATCGTTAACGGTGCGAACAACGTCCCGACGGGCAAACATTGGATTGCCAAGGTTGTCGTGTACAACAGTGGTGCAGCGTCACGTACAGTTACGTGTGGCTGGCATAGCAGTAACGCTGCCCTCGTTGTAGGTGATTACCTGATCAACGCTGAAGCACTCGCGAGCAAGGAACGTCGAGAGTTTGGAATCCGGATTATTCCATCCGGTTACTACTTCCGCGCCAGCCAAGGTACAGCAGATGCCGACGTACAGGTTGAGATCATCGGCTACGAGGAGGACAACTAATGCCTGACTATGTAGCCCCGACAATTGTACTTAGCACAGCAGCTAAGATTGGATCGTCGGCATTCGGTCTTCGCTCCGATGCGACCATCGCAGCTTTCGATGCAACTGTACCAGTTACACAGGCGCCGAGTGACGCAGCAGCAGTAGGGTCAGCGGCTTTTGCTGCACGTCGTGATCACAAGCATGGAATGCCGCGCTTCTGGACGGTACAAGCATTCGACACGTCTGAATACAGCACATCGAGCGCGTCGTCTGCAGATCTTGTTACGATAAGTGGCATAAACATTCCAGCTACATCGCCATTACGGATTCAATACCGCTTTCGAACGAGTTTGCCGGGTGCGCAAAGGACTGTCTATTATGGTTTGAAGCTAAACAGCACCACAGTTTCCGATGTAGGTCTAGCAGTTACTGTTGAGCCTTCGTTCAGTACCGGTGCTGGTGGTGTTGTTGATATTTTGCTCCTTCCACGCATTACAAATCATACGTACGGTGGTAGTATTCGTGCTAATGGAGAGCAGCGAGCAACAGGTGCTGCTCCTGTAAGCATTAACAACTTTGTACTTACTGACACAGCAGAGTTTCCGACTGTTGCAATTACATCTCTTGCGATTCGAGGCTTTGTTTCCGTGGCCAGTGCTATCACATCTTATGTTTCGAACATCATAGTTTTAGCGTTGTGACAGCAGGACCACCGAGTTCTAATCCTCACACGTTGCGTCTTTGTTCTGTGCCAACTCAACGTAATGGTCTCTTCGACATGGATGGCAGACTGCAACGACATGTTGATCGGTGTAATCATCATGCGATTCGAGCCATGCTCGCTTGGGGTTCAACAGGAGCATGACGAGAGACACGGGAGAACGGGTCTCAGACACCGCCAGAAGCGTCCTACGCTTCGACACTTCGGCAGGTGCTCTCAGCCCCGGCACGCCGCAGAACGCACATGTCCAGCTTTGACGGTCTAAGGCGCGAATAAACCGTATAGACTGTGTTTTCTGCATCTCCAGCAGCCACATCTTGCAATCGATCTGATTCGGCGTCGAGCAGTAGATCTGATCGTGTCTCCGCGGCTGAAACTCCGTACTACAGACGATGCACCACCGTATGTGGTATTTGTCACGAACCGTTGGCTTTGGTGGGGCTTTAAGATGATCAGGCTTTTTCTGGAAACGCGGCATCAGTCACGCGCTCGCATCATGTACTCGGCACGGATCTTTGTTTGCTCTACGACAAGCTTCACACGTTCTGTCTTGTCGTGACTGATGCCCATGACGCAGATGAGAAGTGTGAGATTGCCAATTATGAACATTGCGAAGATAAGCCACTGGTCCACGTCTATTTAATCCTCTCCGTCCGGCTCTCGCTCGGGCATGTACCGAATAACAGGATCAGGTGTATAGTAAGTCGTTGGGTGCATGACTGGCATGTGTAGTGAGAACGTGCTAGTTAGCTGCTCTGGTTCCAACATCAACACCAGCTTGTTCAGTCTGCGTGCAATCTCGATTTCGGACGCGACACCGTGAGACCGATCCCAGCCATCAATACCAAGAACGATGAGCAGATCACACCGGGAAACCATTAGCTCATCGTAGCTCTGCCAGAACATGAAGTGCTTGGGTAGATCATATGTCGTGGCGAGTGGGTGACAATGAACGATTGGTGAGAAGACGTGAACGCCAAAGCGCATGAGGCACGCAGTGGCGTGTTTTGCTTTCTCAAACCGCGACTCCATAACAATATCAGACGCCGTAGAGTAATCCGTGTATGGCGACGCAAGGTAGACGAGTTGATTGTCGAATATGCTGTCAAGGTTTACCACGGTAACGTCTTCCGAAACATTATCCTGTAGTATGACATGGCCTCGGCGGCTCTATCCTCGATCGTGCCCCAAGGAATGATGTTTCCTGAATAAATGAAGCTTGGCCAGTAACGTTCACTCTCGTGATAGTCGAATTCAACCAAGTGTTTGGTTGGATCATCAGCAAGGCGAATGAAGACGAAGTCGTGTGCTTTGAGCCAATCGTACTCGTTCTGAAAGCGGCAATCGTCAACGGTTACGATCGTGTGTTCACGGCCACCGTATTGTGCTTCAAAGTCGTGGAATCGCCGGGCAAGTTCGTTAATCCAATAGTCAGGGTCTTGTTTGCGGCGCATTACTCCCCACCACTGAAGTACGGGTCGCCATGTCTCTTTCGTCCGTGGATCGACCATCTGCTCCATGTACATTGCAGCGAGTTCTTGACGCGTGAGTGCTTGTGGTAGCCGCTGATTAGCTATTGTGAGCGAAAAGCCCAATGCAACCTCAGAACGGAGAGAGCCGGCAAATGATAGCCGAATCCCTTCAAAGTTGTTGGCGAGATGGACTGCGAGCGTTGACTTGCCGGAACCTTTTGGCCCGATAATTGCAATCTTGATCATGCCCGTACCGCCGAAGTGGTTACATCGATCCATGTAGACTTGCAGCCCACGAAGCCACATTCGTGCAGAGCACCATGATTCAGACCGTACTTGCAAACGCACGTGTCGCTGCTATGTGAATTCGGGTATGATCGAAGTGCAAGACGTGATTCACATCCACTCACGGTGTTAATTCCCGTCTCGTTCATAACTGGGACCGTAGATGGCATTGACGTAGAGTCGTTTGAAGCCCTTTCCAGCTTTGTACGGAAGTTCAAACCCCTGTATACGGGCGATCTCCTCGATGGCCTTTGTGTCGAGCGTCTTGCGACCAGTAACATCGCTAAGCTTAACAATATGCTGACTAGTAACAATGCGATTCCCGCCGCTATTAGCAAGTTCGAGTTCAATGTTTGCCCTCAGTTCTGTTTGTTCGAGTTCGAGTGCTTTGATGTCATCTCGTAACGCGAGATAGCGTGCTACGGCTTCGTCAAGGCGCTGGACATCGACATCGCCGATAACAACATCTGTAGTCAGACTGTCAAGTTCGAATTCCTGTAGACGTGCGATCACCGGTGGACAGAGATGGGCAAACGGACAGAAGTAGCAGTCTGGGGCTGTTCCGTCCCAGCTAGGATCAGGCATCATGCCCGTGTGCAGCGACGCCGGAATCTTTGCTAGCTCGTCACTTCGCGCTTTGAATGCGACTGGATCAATGTTGACCACATCGAATGCGAATCGTTTCAGGCCGGGTGCGTAAGCGATGACGAGACAGATGGTTGGGCGCTCACACTCGTATGAGTGGATAAGGTCACGGAACCTGTGACTGTTCCAGAGTTCATCGTTGCTGGGGTCAGCGACAGTGTTCAAGTAGTGCTGAATCTGGACCTTGTATTTCTGGAGGAAGACGGTGCCATCGAGACCGTGCTTCTTGAATTGTGTGAAGTCGTCTGGCTTCATCGTCTTGATCTCTGCGAGGACCAGATCACCTGCAAGTAGCAGATTCTGTACGACCTTGGGAACGTTGCGCTTGAACCAGTCTGTGATCTGTGTAGCATCAGCGCCAATGATGCCATCAGGGTGTCCGACCCTGTACGGATCTTGGCAGCCGAGTTCAAGCTGATCATCACCGTCGAAGTAGTAGACAAACCCGTTGTCTCGGAGCCAATCGACGATCATTGGCTCAAGTGCTTTTCCTTGCCGCAATGCAAGGTCGTCACCACGAGACTGTCCGACCGTTCCGATCATCTTGTGGGCAATGGCTAGGTTGCAGCCACCGGCTTCGGACATTCGGATGTAATCACGTGCGGCTGTTTGCAGTAGGTCAGTCATGCTGGTACCAACGCTTCCGACCACGTGTAGCCGCAACTTGTGCCCACGCGTGCACAGACACAACTTTACATCCGCATTTCGCACACGTCTTTACTGATTCAAAAGCTGGAAGACTTAGCATCGTCTGTCCTTAATTGAAACTGGGGTTGGTGCCAAGAGAGCCACCTGTTACTTGACACAGTTGTACTGTACCGCGTTTGCTACATGTTGTCAACACCGTCATCGTCATAGAGATTGCTGCGGTCGGTGGCGCCGGTTACAAACGCGCCGCGTTGTCGATACATGCTGTTGCCATCGAAATGATCGAGATCCGTGTTCCAATTGTGGAACTCTTTCGTCGCGCCGCACCGTGTACAGCGGCCAAGTGACATTGGTCCATCAGGCTCAGCGATCAACCAGTGATGTGCTTGACACACGACCAGTGGTATTGGTAACGCGGATGCGATGTTGACACTGACGGTAGCTGTGACTGCCGGTTGTGGCGTGTAGTAGTCATCAATCGCGGCGAAGTTGACGACTGTTACAGGTTCATATTCCAAGTCAAACACGGATTTACCCTCAAATCCCCGTTTCTGTGCGTCAGCGGCTTAGCGTGGCTCTGGTATCGTTGTTGCCTGTGCTGCATCACGTTTATGATCCGCATAGTCATGTTTCCAGTAAACCGCAACGATCCCTGCACTCTCTAGTAGCATCGAGCACGGCAAACACGGTTCATGTGTACAGTACGCGATTGCCCCACGCGTAGAGTGACCGTGTAACGCTGCCTGTGCAATGGCGTTTGCTTCTGCGTGTACGGTCCGGACGCAGTGGCCATCAACCATGAGACAACCAACACCGACATCGATACAATGCGGCTTTCCCGGTGGTGCACCGTTGTATCCGGTTACGAAGCAGTGGCGGTCTTTGACTAAGGCCACGCCAACCTGTGCACGGTTACACGTGGCCTTAGTCGCTGCGACGGTTGCTATCGCCAAGAAGTAGGTAAGATCATCCGGGCGGCTGTTTAACATGATTACCTTCTTCTAGTGAATGACTGTAGCGAATGACAGTTGTTGCGGTGCCGGAAACGCCGTGAGTGGTACGTACCACTCATTGACGTACGTCGCGACGTTGAATCCGTACTTGGTGTTTGGATCTGGACGGCTGTCACCGTGCGACTGCATCCCACAGTGTTGACAGGTGCCGTGTAGTGGATGCCCTTCTGGGTAGTCTTGGAACGCGTGCGCTTTGGTTGCCATAGGACGCTGATTTGATCCTCTTAGTTTCTTACTAGCTACGCTGCGACTGGTTCGTATTTGTGGAGATCACCCCAGTTTTCTCCATACTCGAAGTCAACCGGGACTGGAACGGCCAGCTTGTACGCTGACCCAAGAATTGGCGGGACGATCGTTGCAAGTGCTTCAAGTTCGGACTTTGGCCCTTCTATCACTAGTTCGTCGTGGACCTGTGCGATCAATCGTGTCTTTAGACCATGTGCGATCAGTGCCTCTTTTACGTTTAGAGTTCCAATTTTGAAGAAATCTGCGGCAGATCCCTGAATCGGCATGTTAATTGCGGCACGTTCTGCCTCAGCGCGATATTTCGGATCGCTTGCGCTGATGTCAGGAATGTAGCGGCGGCGTCCGCTAATTGATTCGACGTAGCCATGCTTGCGACAGAACGCTTTTGTCAGCGTCTGGTAATCTCGTAGCCTCGGATACGCTTGGTAGAACAGTTCGATAAACTCGGCGGCTTCTGCAATGGTAAGCTTGAGTGAAGGTGTTCGCATCAGCAGACCCATTGGCGTCAATCCGTAAAGCACGCCGAAGCCAACAGTCTTTGCAAGATAGCGCATGTTCTTCCATGTGGCCTTGTCTACCTTTGTCTCGTCAGTCTTGTAAATCTTCCTTGCCGTGTTAGAGTGAATATCACCAACAGTTAGCTCATGGATCATGTTCTCGTCATGTGACATGTGAGCAGCTATACGCATCTCGATCTGTGAGAGGTCTGGTGCGTACAAGTAGTTACCTTCTGAAGCGATGAACGCCTTGCGAATTGCCGAACCTTCAACTGGCATCTCGATGTCGTCACGTGTTCGTGCGGGAATGTTCTGTAAGTTAGGGTTACGTGAGGCAAGTCGGCCGGTAACCGCAACTGTTTGTGCAAACTCACCATGAATGCGCCCAGCGTCATCCATCCACTTTGGCAACCCGATGATGTATGTTGTTCGCATCTTCCGCAGTGCACGTACTTGGAGGATGTTCTTTACGAGCGGATTGTCGATGTGCTCCGCAAGACCTACCTTATCTGTTGGGTAGGGTGCATCCTTTTTCTTTGCTGGTGGGATCACATAAGAGTGGTCGCCGCTGTAGAGTGCTTTCTTACACTGCGGAGTCGAGACGGCATTGATCTCGTAACCAATGAGATCGATAATGGCTTCGTTTGCTAACGCCTCGGCGACAATCAATTCGCGATTGGCGTCCTCTAACCGTGTGGGATCGAACAGGAAGCCGTTCTCTTCCATCTCAACGATGATCTCTGTGAAGTCGATCTCTGTTTGGTACAGATGTTCGAGTTTGCGCTCGACTAGGAGATCCCAGAACACACGGTGAAGACGGAGGGAAGCGTCAGCGTCTTGTGCAGCGTACTCAGCAACAAGGTGTGGAACCTCATCTTGAGCCGCACGCAAGTCAACCTGATACTTGCCGTTTCGAGGGTTCTTCCACTTGTATCCCATGTCGTAGAACTTGCTAATTCGGATCATCTCGATTCCGAACATGCGGTGGAAGCCGTCTTTTAGCGAATACGGCTGGTCTCCAAGTAGCCACGCGGCAACCATCGTGTCTTTGTAGCCACGCATCTCGATGCCATAGCCGATGAGGTTATGCCTCTCGAACTTGGCATTTGACACGATCTTGATACGGTTTGGGTCTTCTAGCGCCGCTTTAAGCTGCGGAATTTTCTCGCTGGCTTCGTCGTCTGATTCGAACGGGTAGTAACAACCATTTCCGGGGGTATCACAGACGCTAAGACCGATGATGCGAGCGCGGCGCATATCTTGGTCATTGCCGTATACATCATCTCCATTGCCAGTGTCAGTTTCGAGATCGAATCCGAACTCAGCAGCACTGTTGGCGACGGCAAGAACTTCGGACCAAGTCGCGGTGTTTGTTCTGAATCCAGCAGAGGGGGCTGTGTAGGTTCCACGTTCGGCAACCTCTTTGGCTTTGGTTAAGTCTGCAACGAGCCATCCTTCAAATGCCGTACGGTTACGAGCGACGAATGCTGGATGCACACTTGGAATGATGAACCGCTTCCGGCCACGTATGACGCGTTCGTACACGTTTCCACGGATCTGCGTGATCTTTGAATCTTCGTCGGGAATGAACCACTGGTAGGCTGTATCACCGAGTGCGATGATGACATCGGGGTTAACAGTCTCCAACTCCATGTTGAGCCACGGAGTGCACGCACGAATTTCTACGTCTGTGGCTTTGCGATTACCCGGAGGCCAGCACTTGTTAACATTGGTCCGATAGAGATCGTCGAGATTCCAACCGATCTTTGTACACAGTTCGGCTAGTAACTTACCAGCCGTGCCAACAAACGGCTTACCTAGCCAGTTCTCATCCTTACCCGGTGACTGCGCGACGATCATTACCTTGGAATCGTGCTGTCCGAAGCCGGGTACTACACGAATATGACCGGGCGTGTTAACAAGTGGACAGGCAACACAGCGGTTTAGACCGGGCAGGTTAAGTGGATGAGAAACAGGTGTCGGCACAGTCGTTTACTCTGTAAGCGATTCGGGTTGCTTAGGGAAGCGTGCATTCCGGAGAATCGTCAGGTACTCATGAGCGAACTTGATGTCAAGGTCCGTTTCGCCACTGGTCTGTGTGTTGTGTTGGATCTTAATGATCCTGATCTCTTTTGTCAACTTTGCGGCAGCTATTGTTGACGATGCAAGAGCATCGTCAGTCAAGAAATATGTCCGGTCAGCCTTTGCTCGTCGCAGATCACCGAGCAGAACAGCGATAATTCCTGCTGGCGACAGGAGCCCACCGAGCCACGAGAGCGCCTGTGCCATTCGAGACAGGTACAAACTGTATGGACCGTTGCTGAAATCAATCGGGTCCTGACTATACTGGATCATGTTCCAGTACGGCGGATGGAAGAAGATCATATCGACGCCACGGTCGTCAGTCATTTCTTGGAGCGCGTCTCGCATCTTCTTCTTTGCGATTGGATCGAGAATATCGTAGCCTTGCTTGAGATCGAACGACGCACAGGGAATCCCGAGGTCCTCACAAACCTCAGCCGTCGTGCCTGAGCCGCCCATTGGATCGAACACGCTGTCAGGGCTGTAGGTTTCAATGAGATCCTTGATAAGATACCCAGAGCAATTGCCTCGGTAGGCATAATCACCCCACTTGCCACGATCAGGATAACTAACAACTGTGTGTGTAAATGCCACGCTTAGCTGTCTCCTAACTGGTCTGCGTACTTTGGGTCGTCTGGGTCTGGGAGGAAACCTTCTTCTGTTAGCAACAGATCGCTCGTGTCTTCGTAGATGGCGGAGACAACTGTTGGCACGTCGGTTGGTCTGAACAGGTAAGAATCGCCGTTGACTTCGATGGTAGAGCCAACCAACTCCGCAACCATTCCTTCATACTCGAAGTCATCGCCATCAAGCGGCCCGCCGTAGAATTTGATTAGCACGGTGCCGTTGCTAGCACTATGTTGGAATGGATTCAAGTGAGTCTTCCCAATCTGGGTTAACCATCGGAAAGTCATCAGTTGATGTTTCTGCTGCTGAGAGCCAATCAAAGACCGTGTGTGCCGTGCCCGGTCCCCAGCCCGGAATCGTCTTAAGCTCCTGCTCAGACAGAAGAGCAATAGTGCGAATGCTGCCAAAGCGATGTAGAGCCTGTTGCGCACGATCTTCTCCTACTGATGGCCAGCACATGAGTGCTTGTACGCGTGAATCTAGCGGTGTCCCGGTTGGCATTGTCACCTTGGGGATCAGGTTCTGCGGCCTAAACGTCTTGTGCTCATCGTATGGCCGTTTCCAATAACGGTACATCTGCACCAAACGTTTTTCAACGCTGCTACCATTTCGACAATAGACGACAATTACTCCGTGACACTGTGCCGCGAAAAGGATATCGTTGAGGCGGTCAAATTCGAGAGTGCTGGGGCTACCGGGAAGGAAGACGTGTCCAAACTTATCGCTGGTAACCGTATTGGTGATAAGGAGGATGGAAACGTCGTAGCGTTCGAGCATTCCCGAGAGTTGAAACGCCAATCGGCCGGACGTGACCTTGCCAGCGAGATCTGACGGCGTTGAGCATTCAACACCGATCGTTGGCTCACGCCCTTTCCCGAGCCCTTCCATAAACTGCCCGGTAAACGTGTAGTCGGCAAAGTCTAACCTCTTAGTCTCGATGTTCTCGTGGCCTAGCTGCGACTTGAGCCACGCTAGATATACCGGGTGTTGTCGAGCTTCACGATCATCAACGGTTAGCATCGGCCACGTCTTTCGTATGCATCCACGACTTCTGCTCAATTTGATACATATCCATCGCGGCCTGAAGCTTTCCGAGTAGTCGATAGACATCGTCAAAGCTGTTAAGCACAAGATTTGTCGCGACCGTGTTCTCGTGTCGTGTCATGATACGAATCACGGGCTTACCCGTATCTGCATCGGTTACAATCTTGACGAATGGGCCGTGTGGTTCTGGGCCGATGTCCTCAGCGACGACAACGGTTGCCGGACGACTTGAAACAACTGTCGTTCGTGAGAGATACTGCCCCATCTCAGTCCTCGCTCTCGCCGTCGGCGTTTGTAGACAGCGCAGTACCAGCGTCTGTGTTTACGTTGCCGATGTCTTCATCTCGGCCACTAATTGCGGCCTGTGCGCCAGCTAACACTTTCTCGGCTTCGGTTCTGTCTGTGACATTGATCGTTGGCAGACCGGCCCTACGGATGCTCTGAAGGTTGTCGTAGAAATCGCGATCGTAAACCTCACTCGCGTAGGTCATCTTGCCGCGATCCTTGAGCACGGTGAACCAACGTACAGTTTTTGCAGAGACGCGCTTGCCACGTTCGTTTAGTTCGACCGGGCGAATCACCCAGAGAAACACAACCGTGGCGACAGCACCGGCGATTGTCGGCGCGCCCTTTGGCTTCAAACCAAGCTGATCGAACAGGGCAAATATCTCTCGGCGTTCCCGTGTGTGAGGCTGCACTTCAGTTGTGTGTTGAACGAAGATCACATTGACGTTGCCGTTCTGTAACAGCCGTCCAACAGTTGCGTTGAAGATAAGGGTAACAAGGTTCCACTCATCTGCCCCGAACGCGCCGAAGCCACTGTGGTTCAGTCCGCGTGCAAAGGCAGCATCTGTGACAACGATCCCTTTCTGCTCAGCCACGCGGCGTTGTGCTTGGTCGTAGAGACGATTGATGACATCGACAATAACCCAGTCGCCTTCCTTTGCCTCTCGGCAGATTGTGCCGATCGTGGCCCCGGCCTCGTCCCATGAGAATGCCGGGTAAGGATAGACGTTGCCGCCATTCTCATAGTAGAGATCGGAGAACTCACAGCCTTCATTGAGGAACGCTGGCATCGTGTCATCCGTGTCAACAACGAAGAACTTTTCAGGCTCCCGACCATTGGTGCGTGCGTCTTCCAGCTTCTTTCGTGCGAGACGAAGATACGCGTAGGTCTTGCCGCTGTTCGCATCACCGCAAAGCTGAATGCGCTCACGGATTGGGCGTAGACGCGGGCGGATCGTGCGGCTCGCTGATAATGCTTCTGAACTGACCGTTACGGCTGATGCCGGGGCTGATCCTGCTGCGACGGCAGCATTGCCGCTTGCCACGACCCTTGGCATGCCCTGTAACGGGTTCGGCCTGATCGGTTGCGGACCACCGCGTCTCGGTTGTACTGGCGTTGCCATCGTGCTTACCCTCGACCTCACTTTAATACCCTGCCATTGATATTACTGACACGGTTGTCATCGCGGCAAGCTCGGGGGCGCCTTTTGGTACTGTTGATCGAGAGGGTAGCACCGATCCAGTCAGAAGGGGGTCCGAGTCTTACCGCGATGACAGCCGGATTAGTAAAGGTGCGCGCCGGGGACGGGCTGTCTGATCCCCGGCGCGCACTTCCGTTTGGCGCTACTTCTTGCTAGTAGTTGCCGCGGCTTCGACCGGAACCTGTCCGACGAGATAGGTTGCTGCCTTGCCAAGCTTCGCGCGAAGCTCGTTGTCGAATCCATAGACCTCTACTGGCACGTTCACAGTGAACGTCTGATCGTTGAAGCCCTCGTACCGGTTCGTCATTCGATGGAATTTGAGACCGATGAGGTCGGTGATTGGGCCGAACAGGAACGCGGTTGCCATCTCGGGATTGCTGCTGACGCCGCACGCCGCGAGGGCTGCAAGCCAGATTCCGTATTTCGACTGCTTCGACGGCTTGGCGCGACGCGGCTTGTTGTCCTTGCCAACGATCATCTTCGGAATCGTGATATATTCCGTCGTGAATTCATTTTCAAGGCCGAGTTCCCCAGCGTTGTCGATACGGTAGTGGATCTCAAGCTGCGGCGACGTGACGAACGTCTCGCCGGGCTTCTTGGTGTTTTCCTTGACTTCACCACCGTGCTGCGACTTGAAGCCGATGATGGTCACATCGATGTCAGCCAATCCGCCTTCCGTCAGATCGTTGACATCGGTAACCATCGTCTCGACGGCTTCTTCAAGGATTGAGTCGTCGATGCCGAAAACAGGCTCCCTGTGTTCCTTCACGTTTGCATCAGGCTGCTGTGACATGTGTCTGTGGTTTCCCTTTCACTTGGTTTTGTTGGACGCTACGGAATGTTGCGTTGGTTGGCGTGCACAAGGCACAAGATCAGATTACTGTAGGCTGTTCATTTTGTCAACGGCTGTGTACTACCCCCTCGGCGTCATTAGTACCGTAGCATGGTTACTACAAGTTGTCAACACGTCATCTGGATTACGTGCTGGTCACTGGGGTTTGTTGATGATGAGCCCGGACAGCATCGCATCCATTACCAGCTTATCCTTGATGTCCGGAAAGCTGTCCCAACCACGGTATACAAGTGCTTTGCGGAACCATACCGGGAAGTGCTCTTTCTGCGACTGGAAGAACCAGCCAAACTGCTCATCAAGGATGATCGTTGGACCATCGTGGTCCTGTGCACGTTTGATTCGCCCTGCTGCCTGAACCAACTGACAGATTGTGTGGTACGGATAGAAGCTCTTGTCAACGTTCTTCCGCTTAACCACTGCAGGATCATCAGTCGGGAGGAACCACAGCTTAGTGATTATCTGCCACTTCGGGACGTAGGGCAGATCAACACCAGTGCTGATTGATTGACCAACAAGCACGTTCGGTTGCTTTGATCGGACAAACGTGTCAAGAATCTGATCTTTTGCGGGGAAGCGACGATAAGGTCCATCTCCGTCGTAGGCGAGGAACCTCTGTTTGGCTCCGGGCCGCATAACTCCGGCAAGAATTGTATCTCGCAACCGAACAGACGGGGCATGGATCATTCCTTTCATGTCTAAGTAGAGATCCATGAAGCGGCCAATGACTGCGTTCACGTACTTGTACTCATTCGCAGTCGTCTTGTACGTCAGCTTCCGTGTCGGGCAGTAGTAAATCCGACTCTTGCTGCGGTCGAACGCTTCCGGTGCACGGATGATCTCAACATCCTCTGGGTCAATGCCTAGTGTGTTCATTAGTAGCTCTGGACCGAGAAACGCAGACATCAACACGATCTTCTCAGTGGCCGCGCCGAGAATGCGCTTGAACGCATGCTTTCCGTAGATCGGTTTCAGCAACACAGCACTGTTGTCCTTCGCGCCGTCTATCACCCACTCTTCATAGGTGTCAGGGTCAATATCGATGAGAACATCAATTCCCTGCTTGACTCGGCGCGTAACGTGAATAGCCTTGATGACTGCGTCAACCTTGTCGTCGTGGCTAATGAATTCAGCGTCAACCGCGTCGGGATCGTCATCAGGGATGAAGTCACCGGCTTCTTCATCATCGCCGGGCAGACTAAGACCGAGCGCCCTCGCCTGTTGCTTAAGCATTGCCAGACGGTTGTTGACTGTGTGGCTGTTCTCGTTGCCCCACGTAACCATCTGTTCAACCGAGTAGTCCTTGGTCGGTCGTGGAATTTCCATCTCTTTCAGATCAAGGAACCTGAATTCTTCGACACCGGCCGCCATCAAGATCTGATCCAGTTCGTGTGCTTCATCACAGATGATCCAGTCGGTCTTAGCAAAACTGGACCCACCGACGTTGGTTGTTTCACCAAGCCAGTACGCGTAGTTCTGAATGGTAATTGGCGACGTTGCAGCGATAGCCTTACGTCGGAAGTAGTTACACTCTGGCGTGTCGAGTGGTTGGCCCCTGACCCACATGCCTTTCAGTGAGCACTTAGCACCGATCGTGCATGGAGCCTTATCGGCGGATTTGCCACTAAGGTTACACTCACTGTGTGAACGGCCGACCATCATGGCCAAGCCAATGAAGTCTCGAAGATACTGCTCTTGTAGCTGAATAGTTTGAATGAGAACGATCGCATCCTTGCCGGTAGCACGAGCGGCTGCGGTAGGAATGAGCGATTTCCCAGTTCCGCACTCAGCTTCGAACATCACAATCTTCTTGGTAGATTGTGCAATTTGTTCGGCGAGTTCCCACTGACCTGTACGCCATGTCCAGTTAGGCGGGACAAGCTTCAGATCAGCAAGGTTACGTGGAACTATAGTATCGGTTGTACTTGGTGCGGTCACGTCTGTTCCTTTATAGTTGACTGGACTGGGTTAACCGAGCACATCGAGGTCTGGGGCGTCCTCAATGAATCCTCTATCGATTTTGATGACCTTTCCATCTTCAGGCTTTCGCTCACGAAGGTTAAAGGTGGATATAAGTGACTGAACATATTCATCAACGATGTGGCCGTGGTCGCTCAGGAAGACGAGTGCGGAGGCAATGGTTGGTTCGTCAACAATTGCTTTGATCATCAACCGTTCCCAGAAAGGTGACTGGTGAATTCGACTTAATTCCTGTGCGTTCTCGATCCACTTGTTAATCATATCGGCAGCTTCAGCGTACTCCTGCATACCGACGAGAAGATTAACTGCCTCTGCAACCGCTGACGCCTTCTTGCGTGCGTCAGTAATCGCATTGGACCGGGCTGCAAGTTCACCAGCAGTACGTTCAAGGAAGATTTGTGTTGAGAGAATCGGATCGAGTGGTTCTTCCAGCCGACCTTCACGATTCAAATCTTCCATGATCATGCGAAACTGAAGCATTCCTTGCATGATACACCAACGGAATAGGCTTCCCATCGTTGGCCAAATATCTTTGGGAAGATTCGTACCGGGCAGTTCTCGCATCCGGTTCATCGTTTCTACCCACGACGGTGCGACTCTTGTGTGGACTGGAATGGATTCTTCGCCGTCGTAGCTCGCCGGATAATCGATGAGACGACTTAGTGAATCGGTGTCTGTTGGTAACGCATCGAGCCACTCTTTCTCGTTCCGTGGTATACGGTCTGGCGCTACATCAGTAGGAAGATTGAGTAGATCGTCAAAGTCGTCAGGGGGTGACGGTTTGATCCTACGTTGTGCAGGAGGCTTGTCCAACTCTACCCTCTACGCCACCCTAAAAGTGACAACTTCACTGTAGCATGTTTGCTACAAGTTGTCAACGGACGCTGTTAGATTACAACTACTGGCGCGGCAACGACAAAGTTACTACTGTCGTGGGCTCGTGTCAATGCTACGCAGCGCGATTGCGGCGAATCTCCTCAGCCTCATAGTAAATGCCGAGCCGCGTGATCCAGTGTGACAACGTCGTGTGGAGAATCCCGATTGCATAAGCAGCGTCGGAATCACGCTTGTGCGCGCTGAGAGCATCGAGGATGATGTCTCTGATGTCAGGCGCTTCATCTTTGGTGCTTTTGCGGTTGGCAAGTTCACAGAGACGCATTGCTTTGGTCTTTGGGACGGCTGGCCAGCGGGTAGCGGTGGTCATTTTCCCTATTCCTCATATAGTGCTCTGCCCCCGGACAGAGTCGCGTTCGTTTGTGTCTCTAACCATACCTGTATTGTAACAGTTTGTCAATTGCAATCGTAATAACGTACAGGCTTCTTGACGGTTGGTTAATTACCGTTGTAGAGTCACGCCATGCCCATGCCCAATACGGCTGTGACTAACGTTCCACAGAAGTTTGATCCTGAGAAGCACTGCGGTGCAAAGCAACGTGGCCGTGATGGCGTGTGTCTAATGCTTGCTGGGATGCGGACGGATCACGTCGGCGTCGGGCGCTGTTTTCTGCATGGTGGGTTGACACCTGTCATACACGGCGGGTCGAGTAAGGTCTATCCACGTGCGCCGATCCGTGATCGTATTGAGGAAATCAAGCAAAGCCCAGACCTGCTCAGCCTCGACGACCAGATCGCATATCTCCGTGCGATTATCGAACGGCAAATGGAGGTCTTCTGTGAGCAGATCGAGGGCTTCGATTTTGTAGTCAACAAGCTCAACGAGGCTGAAGCGGAAGGGCGCATTGAGACTGATGGTGCGCCGCTTATCACCGCCGACATGTTCCCAAAGGTGGATACTGCACTGATTGATCAGTTACAAAAGCTGGTCAATGTCGCATATAACATGCGCTTCAGTAAGCGGTTTAGCGTTCCCGTTTCAGAACTTGGGTCAATCATCGCGCAGATTAAGTCTGCGTTCGATGATGTGTGTGCACGATTCAATCTTCCACAAGAAGCTCGTGCAGCTTTTGGTGAGAGATTGATGCAGATCAATATCAGCCGCCCGTTCGATCCTCAACTCGCCCGCGCTGGTGGTGAAGCACGATATATCATTAACGCTGACAAAGAAAACGTAGCATAGTACACGGGCTAAGGGAGACAATTCGATGGCTGCTGCAACAATTCGCGCATCTTACTACGGTGCAAGTGCAGGCGAACCTGCTGGAGTAACGGCAGAAACTGGCATTACGTTCTCGAAGAGTGATGCACAGGTACCGTCTGCGGGTACGTCGCCGGTTAGCATTCCAACCGCAACCGGAACCAACTACTCGTGGATCATGCTGCTGGCGTTCGAGGTCACCGTAACCGGTACTACATCGATCAACAATAGGACGATCAAGTACGCATCGAGCGTTACTTCTGGAAGCGCAGTGTTCTTTGGGAATACCGCGACCTATCGACAGCCCGCATCCGGTAACAAGCCGACGGATAGCGGATCTGCTGGACCGGCAACGCCAACGCCAGCAGGTGCAAATGCTCCGGGATCGTATACAGCCCTTACTACGAGCGCGCAGCAATGGGACAACACAACCTCAGCCACGTCTTCGACCGGTCGCAAAGGCAACTTCTGCGAACTGGTCTACGGCGTGGATAACAGCTTCGCCGGTGGCGGCGGACAGGAAGCCCTTCCCAATCTTACGATGACCTACGACGAGTTCTAACCATCGTTTACACAGTCTACACAGTCTAGGAGAAAAGGCAATGGGTCAGATTCTTGTTTACCGCGTTGGCAACACCGACGTTGCCTGTGGTCCATGCGGAATGGAGTTTGCCAACGACGCAGAGATCGACACTTCGGCTCTGGCGCCAGTTCTGGACAGTCTTGAATCCGGTGGTGGTGATGGTGCAATCGGTATTTGCGTGCACCACGAACCGATGTTTCTCGCAGCGATCAGTGCGACTGGTCGTGCCTACGCGCCGGTTGCCGTTGGGGAGATCAAGGGGATTATCACCAAGGCTGGCGTTGCTGCGGTAATCCCAGCACTTGACCCACATGTTGCGGCGCACCCAGTCGCGGCTCCAGAGGAATAAAGCCGACAGCTACTGACAGTCTTGTTGCAATTCAATGCAAACCAAACACAGAGAGGCAATCCAATGCAAACAGCCACCGAGTTTCCCCAGACGGTCAGGATCACCGCGGGTCACATCGGCCCAGAATTGTTTAACTGGATCGCTGTGTACTCGGATGGGCGGCAGTGTGCCGAGTGGCTTGAATGGCCCTGTGCACAACCAGACGCAAACCACATCGCAGAAGATCGGCTCGCTGGTGACCGTGGTTACAGTCACTCGTTCGCGTGTCTGTCACTGGACAACTTTGCAGGTTGGATTCTCGTTCCCACTGAACATGGTTTAGTGTCCACCGGAATCAAGAACCACATCCTCATCCCGATGCCTGAACATGGTAGCCCGCGACCAATCTTCATCCGTCGTCGGATTATCAATGACGTTCTTGGTAATCAGCATTACGGTGGATCCATTACCATTGCTGGCTGGCAGCAGACACGCCTTACCGCATATGGGAAACGAAAGAACGTCAAGAGTCTGTTGGCTGTATGGCCGGATGGCCGCATCATGCTTACTGACGACGACAAGAGCATTACGGGATAGCTGTCGTGAATAAGAACGGTAACGGCAGCAACTTTGATAGATCTCTCATACGTGGTGGCGCAGGACGTGAGGTTCTCCCGCGCGGTCCGGAAGTCATCGAATACCCGTGGCAACCACTGGATAATGACGACACGGTTGGCAGCGAGCATCTTCACTGGACAGTTCAGGTGTACGCGAGCCGCGACAAAGATGGACGTTTGAGCGACGTGACACTCATTCATGTCGAAGGGCCAGATGAGGACACGGCGTTGAAGCGAGCAATGCGACAGTTCCAGCGACCGGGCTATGCTTATCGCGTCGCAGATGTCACAGAAGTGTGTCAGTTGGACGAAGCACTGACGCGCACCACA
>Ga0172369_10000729_pt1 | contig 48852 bp, 45 predicted proteins | sample LakKiv25m_FD_114539 | JGI IMG/M metagenome (GOLD analysis project Ga0172369, IMG submission 114539) | Freshwater microbial communities from Kabuno Bay, South-Kivu, Congo - kab_022012_11.25m | ecosystem: Environmental > Aquatic > Freshwater > Lake | place: Democratic Republic of the Congo...
ATTTTGTAAAAGCCTCCTTGGAAGGATGGGAATATGCATTTTCTCATGAAGACGAAGTTTTGAAGATGGTAATGAGTTATTTGACGAAAGCAAAATACGCCGCTAATTATATGCATCAACGGTGGATGCTTAGGCAAATGCACGATCTGTATCAAACAACAAACGGTCAGAAAATCGGCGAGTTGCGGAAAAGTGATTTTGAGAATGTAGTAAAAACACTCAAGCAGAGCGGGTACATCACGCACGACATTTTGTACAATGAATTTTATAGGTCGCCATATGGTTCACCATAGAAATTCATTAGCGGTAAAATTAGTCTTCTCCGTCATTACTGTTGTCGGCGCAATATTTCTATTCATCTTTGGAAATAATTTTTACCGCTCGCGGGAGATACTTATTGAAGATGCCCGTTCGAATGCTAAGAATATATCAATCGCCACAGTTAATAAAATTGAAATCACACTCAGCAACGTCGAAACCATTCCTTATACGTTAGCGTATCAGCTTGAACACTCCAACATGAGTGAGCGTGAACTGCTGACATTGTTAAGAAATGTTACCGCGGCAAGCAAAGAAATAAACGGAGTAACCGTAGCATACGAACCGAACGCATATCCGGGACAGAAAAGTGAATACGCTCCCTACGTTTATAAAAATAATGGTGAAATTAAAACCGTTTTCCTGAAATCGCCGGAGAATACGTACTGGTTAAAAGATTGGTACCTTATTCCTAAAGAACGACTTGAAGCAATGTGGAGTGAACCGTTTTACAATGTTGATTTCAACTCGAAAATTCTTGCTACCTTTTCGGTGCCTTTTTACACAATCAGAGACGGAAGAAGAACTTGTGCCGGAATAGTAAGCGCTGAAATCGATCTTCATTGGCTTGAACAAATTGTCAAAAACGTAAAACTTTATCAAAACGGGTACGCATTTTTAATCTCGCACGACGGAACCTTCGTTACTCATCCGCAAAAAGATTTCATAATGAATGAAACAATTTTTAGCGTAGCGGAACGGTACAATGACCTTGAAGTACGGAAACTTGGAAAGGATGCACTCAGAGGAAATTCCAACTTTGTTTTTTTAAAACAATTCCTTGATAAAAAGAATATCTGGATTTACTACATTCCGTTAGTTACCAACGATTGGTCACTCGGTGTCGTTATTCCCGATAAAGAATTGTTGGCAGACCTCCGTTCGTTGACTCAATATATTCTCATCTATAATGTCCTGGGAGCAATTTTCCTCATTATTGCAATAACGTTTTTAGCGAAAAGCATTACTTCTCCCTTAACAAAATTGGCAGAAGTTACTGACCAAATCGCGGCAGGTAATTTTGATGTAGAAATTCCAAAACTTAAATCGAAAGATGAAGTCAGTCATTTAGCTGCTTCTTTTAATTTTATGAAAGTTTCGCTGCGTCAGTATATTCAAAACTTGATGGAGACCACTGCCGCCAAACAGAAGATGGAAAGTGAGTTGAAGATTGCCCACGAAATTCAAATGGGAATTCTTCCGAAAATCTTTCCGCCGTTTCCGGAGCATAAAGAATTTGACATTTACGCAGTTATCGAACCAGCTAAAGAAGTTGGCGGGGACTTTTATGATTTCTACTTGGTTGATAATTCCTACATCTATTTCAGCATCGGCGATGTTTCCGGTAAAGGGGTTCCCGCCTCTTTGTTTATGGCGGTAACCAAAACATTAGTCAAAGCTTCAACGTCGGTAGAAATTCCTCTTGATCAAATCTTTTCAAAAGTGAATAACGATCTGTGCAAAGAAAATGACTCATTCATGTTCGTAACTATTTTCTTTGGTAGAATTAATCTTAAAAACGGTGAGGTTGATTACGTTAACGCGGGACACAATTTGCCTTTCATTAAGACACGAAACGGCGAGGTGAAGACCATTGAAAAAACAGGAGATATCGCAGCAGGAATAGTCGAAAACTATCCGTATCAAGTGGCCAAAACCATTATGTATCCCGGAGACACCCTCTTCCTTTATACTGATGGAATCACTGAAGCGCAAAATGTAGCGAATGAACTTTATTCCGATACTCGCTTGAAAGAATTTTTGGCTAATCAAAAAGATAGCACAGCAAAAGAAATTGTTTTGAGTTCTGTACTACAAGTAAAAGAATTTTCTGGTGAAGCGCCTCAGTCTGATGATATTACTTCCTTTGCAATAAAGTGGAGTAAGACCGCGGAGAAATAATATGCCAAATTCTGCGCCGGATATTTACGAATTTATTATTCACAATTGTACGGAAGATATTTCCGCTGCGATTGAAAATCTTCTTCGGTTTAGTAAAGAGAAAAAATATTCCTTAGCTATTATTTACAAACTCCGGTTGGTACTCGAAGAAATTTTAGTCAATACGGTCAGTTATTCGTATAAAGATGATATAATTCATGATATTGGTATTAAACTTCAACAGGTTGACGGGAACGTGATTCTCCAATTTACCGATGACGGAATTGCGTTTAATCCTCTTTCAATTCCCGATCCCAAAGACGTTCCGCTTGAGGAAAGAAAACCGGGGGGCGTTGGTGTTTATCTCGTAAAAACTTTAATGGATTTTGTCGATTATCAAAGAGTTGACGGCAAAAATATTTTAACGGTTTCAAAAAAAATAACTTAATTGATGAGGTTTATATGGAAATGAAACAACGTGAAGAGAATGGTGTAGCAATTATTTATCCTATTGGGAACTTGGATTTTAATCATGCAACAACTTTTCAAGAAGACCTTACTAAAATCGTAGAAGGCGGTGCTCACAAAGTGTTGATTGATTTTGTTGAGCTCTCTTTTATAAGCAGCGCCGGTTTGCGTGTCTTAATTGTCATTTCAAAATTACTCCAGCAGAAAAACGGAACGTTGGCATTATCTTCGATGAACGAACAAATTCAGGAAGTCTTTTCAATTTCCGGTTTCCATAAATTGTTTTCAATTTATCAAACCGAAGCGGAAGCGCTCGCAAGCTTCTAAGAGACAGAAATGAAAACGCAGAAACCCAAAAGTCTTAAGACCGGTGATCTTGTCGGAATCATTTCTCCAGCTTCATCGCCGGAAGATCTCACCCGTATAGAAAAAGGGGTTACCTACTTTGAAAAATTGGGATACAATGTAGTCGTTGGAAAAAATGTCGGAAAGTACCGCGGGTATCTTGCGGGATCAGATGATGAACGTGTTGAGGATTTACACGAGATGTTTGAGAATGAACAAGTGAGAGCTATCTTGTGTCTTCGAGGCGGATACGGAACTCCACGGCTGCTTAATAAAATTGATTACAACCTCATTGAAAAAAATCCCAAAATTCTGGTTGGGTACTCCGATATAACTGCACTCCAGCTTGCGTTTTTTCAAAAGGCACACTTAGTAACTTTTGCAGGACCGATGGTGGCGGTTGACTTTCATGGTGAGATAAATCGTTATACGGAAGAGAATTTTTGGAGAGCGCTTACTTCAACAAAAAAACTTGACAAAGTAACGCTTCCCGAAAATGAAATGTTTGAAACATTCCGCAAAGGGAAATGCGAAGGAGAAATTTTGGGCGGCAATCTTTCTTTAATTACTTCGCTTATTGGAACATCATATTTTCCCAAAATGAAGAACAGAATATTGTTTCTTGAGGAAGTTGAAGAAAAACCTTACAGAGTCGATCGGATGCTGAATCAATTAGCCTTAACCGGTGTTCTGCAAAAAGTTGAAGGCATTCTTTTGGGTGAATTTACCGATTGTGAAGAGACAAAAAATAGATCGCTTGCTCTTGAAGAAGTGTTCAACGATTATTTTGGAAAATTGAAAATACCTGTAATTAAAAATTTCCCGCACGGACACCGCAAAGCAAATTTTACTCTCCCCTTTGGCGTAAAGACAAAATTAAATGCCGATAAAAGTTATATCGAGTTTTTAGAAGCAGCCGTTATTTAATCCTTTTTTCAACTTCGCGTTTAATATATCCATTCTCAATGTATTGGTAGAGATCTTTGCCGGGGCAAAGTGTTTTTGTGAAGTCTCTATGAGAAGCGATTGTTTCCGGATCGATTTGATCTTTTTTACAACAGTAAGCTGTTAAATTTATCAAAGCCTCAAGCTGCTTGGGTGTAACTTTTTGTTCCTCAAAATTACCCATGCATGTAATTAACAAATGTCCTTCTGGATTGTATTCTGTTGCAGTCTCCCCGGCCGTAAAAACATTTCTTCCCTCATAAATATTCCCGTCAAAATCGATAAGAAAATGATAAGGAATGTCACTCCAGCTTCTTGCCTCGCTCATTCCCCATGTTTGAATTTTCTTGATATGTTTTTCCGCGGATTCAACCTCCGGATTAAAAATTTCTCCTTCGTGATGAATTGTAATTCTAACCGGCACTTGAGATTTATATGGTTTTGGATCGGCGGCATTCCAGTCACTTCTTGGGTGAATAGTCGGTGAAGTTGATGAGCAGCCGAATTCAAGAAAGAGAAAAACAGAAAGAACGAAAAAAAATAGTAATAATTTCATTGCAAATAGGTAAAATAAGTTTTTGAAAAATGGTTGAACGTTTTTTCTGCCGTCAGTCTGTTGGGAAAAATAGCAAACAGTGTTGAACCGCTCCCGCTCATCAAAGAAAACTCAGCTCCCATCTCATACAGCGACTCCTTCAACTCTTTTAATTGCGGATGGGCGGTGAACGCCACCTCTTCAAAATCATTCACAACCTTGTCTCTTAATTCAGGAAGAGAAAAATCTTTTTGTGACGAGAGTGAGTTCAAATAAAATGACGGAGCTTTGGGAATAATATTTTCATATGCCCATTTCGTTGAGATATGGATGCCGGGATTCAGAATGAGAAGCGGTTTGTGGATGGCAATAGTAATAGGGAATAATCGTTCTCCGCGGGAAGAAGCGAATGAAGGGACCGGGTTTAAAAAAAATGGAACATCCGAACCGAGAGATTCTGCAAGTGGAGAAAGCTGGGCACGTTCCAAATGTAGTTCGAAAAATTGATTCAAGGCCAGAAGTGTGACCGCTGCGTTTGAACTTCCGCCGCCAAGTCCCGCGCCCATCGGAATATTTTTTGTAAGGGTGATTTTTACCGGAAGCGATTTCCCCACTAAGCGTTCAAGCATTGAATGAGCTTTCACTATCAAATTTGAACTCTCGTGTTTCAAATCCGGATGATCGCTGCTGAAACTAAATACTTCGTTGGCTTCAAATGTCAGTAAATCATGAAGTTCAATCGGATAAAAAATAGTTTCAATATTATGGAAGCCGTCGGTTCGTTTTGAAACAATGTTAAGCCCGAAGTTGATTTTTGCAAATGATTTAAGAGAGAGATTTTTCATCAAGCATATCTTTTAAGTTTTTAATATGAAGCGGAGAAGAACCACAACACGCACCAATAAAACTCGGTTTCTTACTTAAACTCTTTTTAACAATGTCTGTATAAGTCTCAGGTGAGACTCCGCAATGAATGTTTTCATTATTAAATGTGGTAGTTCCGCAGTTCAAATAAAATCCCCATTGCTGCAAAGCTGAAATTCTTTTGAGCGCTTTTTGAAAAACAGAAGGCATCACACAATTTAGTCCAACGGCAAGTGGGCCAAAATCTTGAGCATAGGTAAGTGTATCAAATAATTGGTGCCCGCTTAAGAGCTTCAAATCGGGGGTAAAAAATAAACTCAAAACGAACGGTATAGTATTCCGGTGACAAAAAGATGTAATGATTTTAATTTCATCAAAGTGGCTTTGCGTTTCATTTAGAATAAAGTCACAACCGGCATTCATTAATGAATCAATATGTTCGAAATGATTTCGTTCCAACTCTTTCTTTGAGATGCTTCTTTTTATTTGATAGCAGTCTTCTGCGGGGGGATTAGCCCCTGCAATGATAACGGTCTCCGACCCGCATGCTTTCTTTGCCAATGCAACACTTTTCTCTACCAAATTTTTTGAGGTTATTCGTGTTGAGGAGGCTTGAACTGATACCGGATTAGTCCGGAACGTATTGGTTGTAATTATATCTGCCCCTGCCTTAATGTATTTTTCATGAAGGGCGGTTATTTTTTCCGGTGCCGTCAGATTAATTTTTGACATCCACAAATGGGGATCGGGAGTAATGCCGTCTTGTTGCAACAAACTTCCCATAGCACCATCAAGGAGCAGTGGCCGGTGTATTCGTTTTGCGAACGTGAAAGCAAACTCTGGTTTACTTTTTCGTATGTTCTTCAAAATATTTAACCGTTTCAGTGACAATTCGTTTTAGCTCAATTTGTTGTACACACTCAAGGTTGTAGGGACAACTTTTTTTCCAGCATGGAGAACAGAATAAATCGGCTGGAAATAATTTTACGCCTCGGTCGTACAAGTCAATTTCGGTCCAGCAGCTTAGCCCAAACCAGGCGATCACATATTTTTTTAGTGCAATAGCAATATGCATTCCGAACGAATCGCCGGTGATTATCACATCCGCAAGATTTTCAAAACAAACACCTCTGCGTATTCCCATGGTTGTTGGAGTACTGATAATTTTATCGCCAAATGGTGCTGCAATCATTTTATTCCGCTCGGTATCTTCGGGACCACCTAAAAGAACAATTTTATATTTATCGTAAGTGAGAAACTCACGTATCAAGGCAATATGCTGTTCCACCGTCATTTTTTTGTTGGGGAATAAATTTGAACATCCCGTATTGAAGCCAATTACCGGATCGGATTTACGCAATCCCACTTCTTGTTTGTACTGTTTTTGAAACTCAAGTTCTTCTTCTGTGAACTCAAAGACGTACTCATTTCGTTCGTATTCAAGTTCCAACGTTTCGGAAAGATAATCCTGGCCGGTCTGTTGATTAACTTTAAATTTGAGGTGATTATCCATGCCGAGTTGATAATTGTAGAATGCTCCTTCATTAACAGGAATAATCTTTCCGTCGGCGTTCAAACCAAATCCGAGTTTATGTTTTGCATTAACCGAATTAAGCAAAGCAGCTGAGCGTTGAGATTTATCAATATTATAAGCGTAATCAAATTTAATTTGTTGTAGAATTGAAATTGATTCGAAGTCGTACTTATAAACTGCATCAACATACGGATTATGCAGTAACAATTGATCGGCAGGTTTAAGTGTAACCCACGTTATAGTTGACTGGGGAAATTTCTTCTTGATGCTTTTTAGTTGGGCTGTCGTCATCAATACATCTCCCATCGCATCCAGATTTATGATGAGTATTTTAACACCGATTGCCAATTCATCTTTGCATCCTTTTTCCCAGCAATTATGATCCGGGTAACAGGGTTTGTATCCGTTAAACTTTTTACACGACGGAATGGGGTACAACTGTGACATATTTTTCTATAAATGGTTTTAGTTTATGAATAACTGCTTCGAATGATACATTATTAAAATTAGATTCTTTCGTGATAACTATTTCGTGCTCCGACTTGTACGGAGTCCATGGAAGATCATCCGTATTGTATTGCACGTAAATTCCAAACATCGGAATTATATATGCAGAGGCAAGATGAACGGTGGACGTATCCGGTGTGAACAGAAAATCGAGTTTCGATATCATCCCCGCGAATTCATTAAATGAAGGGGAATAATAAATCGGTTCGTTTTTCACCGCAATTTGAATAGCATATCTCAAATCTCGAGTAGAACAAAGGATCAAAAGCTCAACCGGGTAGTTGGAAAGAAATTTATACAATTTTTTGTATTGCTCAACACCCCAAAAACGGGCTTCGTTGCCGGCTGAAATGTTGATCCCTACAAGAAATTTTTTTGAAGGAAATTTATTTCGGATAAATGTTTCGGCTTTTTCTAATGAGGCATGACTTGGTGTATAAACTATATTAATATCGTTTTTATCATAGGGTAAACCGAACAATGCCAGAAGGGCCAAATTGCGTTCAATAACGTGCGTTGTAAGCGGATTCGGTTTCTCAATCGTGTGGGTGTAGATGACGTAATTGGATTTTTTCAATCCAAATTTAATAGGAACTTTTGCTAAAGCTATAAGAAAACTTACCGTAGTTGAGACGTCGTCGTGCAGGTCAACAATTGCAGAGAAATTTTCCAATTCTATTCGCTTAAGCAATGCTTTAAATTTCTTAAATCCCTTTTGAAATTGAATAACTTCATCAACGCAGCCGCAGTCATCAAATACCATCCGATTACTTGTTGATGCCAGAACGAAAATCTTCAAACCCAATTGTTTTTTTATTTGTTCCAAAAGCGGTGTTGTAACCAATGCATCGCCAATTCTATTTAATCTGATACAAAGAATTTTATCTCCCTCTTTAAAGGAGATGTCTCCTTTATTGAGTTTGTTCTTTCCGCTGAAAAGAAGTAGTCCTTTCAAAAGAAAGTTCTTGGCATACATTTCTATTTTTTTTATCATTTAATTTGGATTTTATTCTTTAGAATTAACTCACCAACTTTTTCTACCACCATCTCTTTTGGCATCGAAAGGAAACACTCATGTTTCCTTGGGCAAATTAATAAATTACAACCGATGCAATCAAGTTCACTCATTTTAAGCCACGCGTGCTTGTCGCCAAAAGGACCTTGCAGCGCGGGGTCAGTTGGTCCGTGGAGACTTAAAGTCGGAGTACCGACAGCCGCCGCAATATGCATTGGACCGCTATCATTAGCCAATACTAACTTTGCTTTTGCCATGAGCGCGGCACCTTCAGCAATTGACGTTTTTGGGGCAAGTACTGCTTCAACGTTCATCATCTTTTTTATAGTAACCGCATCGTTGTAATCTTCAGGTCCCCAGGGGATGAGAAACTTGGCTCCATAAATACGGTAAAGCTCGTCGGCAAATTCTGCAAATTTTTCCGCATCACATTTTTTGGACGCCCATCCACCGCTTGGACTCAACACAATTACAAAATCATTTTTAGTAAATGTCTCCTCGAAAAATTTCTTTGCGAACGATGTCTCTTTCTCAGCGAGACCGAAATGGAGATTTGCCGACTTGGTTTGAATGCCAATTTTTTTTAGAAATTCAAGATGTAGTTGTGCGGCATGAAACGCGTTTCGTTCCGAGGGTCCTAAAAGATTATAGGCATATGTTCTTCCACGATAAGGGAACCCGGCTCGATATTTTGCGTTACTCAGAAAAGTAATCATTGCGGTTCTTGGGTTGGAATAAAAATCGAGAATCAAGTCGTAGCGATTGATAAAGACCCTCAAAATAGTTTTTATTCCGCCGAACTTTTCTTTGGGTTTGAACAAAAGAATTTTATGAATGTGAGGAAGATGTTCAAGGACAGCTTTACTTGGCGGTTCCGTTAGGAAATCAATTTCGGCTTTCGGAAAAGCGTCCCTGAGATTATCGAGCACGACAGTTGAGAGGACTACATCTCCAATCCCTTTTAACTTAATACACAAAATTTTATTTATACTGTTTTTGTCTAACTCAACCATCTTCTTAAAAAGCGAATACTTTCTTATTTTGACTCTGAACCCAAAAAATTTTGTTGCAATTTACAATTTTTAACACTCACTTGAATAAAAAAAATAAGCATGCACACAGTTCTTGAACTTCTGAACTTGACTACAAATTATTTTGAGCAGAAAAAGATCGATTCACCACGTTTGAATGCCGAACTACTGCTTGCCGAGACGCTCAAATGCAGAAGGCTTGACCTCTATCTCAGCTTCGATAAACCGGTAAATCAAATTGAGGTTGATAGATACCGCGAGTTTGTTAAGCGGCGCGGAAATCGCGAACCACTTCAATACATTATCGGCGATGTTGAATTTTATGGATTGAAGTTTACCGTTAAGCCGGGTGTTCTCATTCCGAGGCAAGAGACTGAAGTTTTAATCGAAGCAGTTCTTTCTCACTACCCAAAAGAAGCCGAATTAAACATTCTGGATATCGGTTCAGGAAGCGGAATCCTCGCGGTTACGCTGGCAGCACTTTTTCCAAATTCTTCCGTAAACGCATTAGACAAAAGCAGCGATGCGTTAGCAATTGCAAAAGAAAATGCCGAGTTGCATAATGTGGCGGAAAGAATTTCATTTTACGAAGTTGATATACTCAAAGAGGAGTTCGTATCAAAGACCAATTTTCACCTCGTCGTTTCAAATCCACCTTACGTTTCGCAAGATGAATTCAAAACACTTCAAAAAGAAATTTTAGATTACGAACCGGATTTTGCGGTTACCGACTTTGCCGATGGATTAACTTTTTACAAAAAAATTATTCCTTTAGGGAATAAAATCCTTTCTCCAGCAGGTAATCTCTTTTTTGAGGTTGGAGCCGGGCAAGCTTCTTCAGTTGAAAAAATATTTGAAGGAGAGGGATTTCAACGGATTGAGACGTGGAGTGATTATGCCGGGATTAAACGTGTTGTTAAAGGAGAAAAACGATGAGAGCGCTCGTTCAAAGAGTGAGCAGCGGAGCAGTTCATATTGATGAACCAACTCACTTAGAAGAAATCGGACCGGGATTCGTCATTTTGCTTGGCATAAAATCTACCGACAATGAAAGTGATGTTAATTTCGTTGCTGATAAATGTTGCAATCTCCGCGTTTTCGAAGATGAACAGGAGAAAATGAATAAGAGTCTAAAAGATGTCAACGGTGAAATTCTCCTGATTTCTCAATTTACTTTATACGGTGACGCACAAAAAGGAAACCGGCCAAGTTTTACCGATGCCGCAAAGCCAGAAGCTGCGATTCCCTTATACGAAAAATTTATTCAAAGGTTAAAGTTGAATATAGGGGAGACAAAAGTTAAAACAGGAATCTTTGGAGCGATGATGCGAGTTAAGATTGTTAACGAAGGTCCGGTTACAATTTTGGTTGAATCAAAAAACGGGAATCAATGAGCAAAAAAGGAAATCATATTTTGTTTCTTTTTCTCGACGGTGTTGGAATTGGGAGAAACGATTCCGATGCAAATCCTTTTCTAAAATTTGGATTCAAGACTTTTACCAATTTTTTTGGAACTACCCCTACGCTTGATAATCCCGAATTAGCAGGTGAAAAAATATTTCTGAAAGCTGTAGACCCTTTAATGGGCATTGGGGGACTTCCACAGAGCGGCACCGGGCAAACCTCGATTTTTTGCGGGGTAAATGCTCCTCAACTCATAGGGCAGCATTTCGGTCCCTTTCCTTATTCAACACTCGTTCCTATCATCGAGAAGGAAAATATCTTTAAATATTTTCTTGATAGAGGCGAGAAAGTAGTGTTTGCGAACGCTTATCCCAAAGTCTTTTTTGACTACATCAATTCCGGGAAAAAAAGATTAAGTGTTACTACACTCAGTTGTACGCTTAACGGTATGTATCTTAACGGTTATGAAGATGTCGTCAAAGGAAAGGCGCTTACTGCTGAAATAACAAATAGCCGTTGGAATAGTAAACTTGGTTATGATTTGCCGCTTATAACTCCGGAGAAGGCAGCTGAGACACTGCTACGGTTAGCTCATGAAAACACCTTTACCGCTTTTGAATATTTTTTAACAGATCATATTGGTCATGGGCGGTACGATGAAGAAACAGAAGTTACCCTGAAAACGTTAGATAGATTTTTATCCGCCATTTTTAGTCAAAGTGGAGATGAGTTTACTGTAATTCTTTGTTCGGATCATGGAAATGTTGAGGATCTTTCAATAAAAACACATACGTTTAATCCATCACTTTATATCGCAGCGGGCAACAATGCAGCGTTGCTATGCAAGGAGGTAGTTACTTTGTCGGACATTAAACCAGCAATTATAAAAAATTTATGTTAAAAGATTATCCTTTAATCGGTGTTGCGCTTGGTTTTGTACTGGGAATTATTGTTCAATTTTACGCGGGACTAACGAGCGGGATACTTTTTACCGCACTTCTTCTTTCTCTTCTCGTCATCCTGTCAGCAAAATATTTTACTTCAAACTCAGCAAAGTTTCCCGGACATTCCCTTTTTCTTTTCCCTGCTTGTTTTCTTGGAATGGTGATTTATCAGCTTCAAAACAACGACCATCTGCAATATCCTTTTTCTGAAAATCTTGTTAAAGAGGTGACACTTGTCGGGCGAATCGAATCAATTAATTTGAAAAGAGAAAATGATTTTTCATTAATTCTTGAAACTCAAACGGTTTACGCCGGAGGGAAAATAAATCTGGGGCACTATAAAATTAGATGCCAGCTAAAGTCACCAAACAGAAAAGAGTTAAAAAATAATTACGCACGGTTGGAACCTGGTAATCTCATTTCAATTACCGGGATGTATAGCAAGGGAAAAGGGGGAAGGAATCCGGGCGAGTTTGATTACTCGGTTTTTAATATGCGCGCGGGTATTTCGGGGCAGCTGTTTTGTAATAAGTTCGCAGACTTAAAAATACTTGATGGTACATCATATTTCTTTGCAAGTAAAATATTCCAAATGCGAAAAGCACTTGACGAGAGAATTGATAAACTTTTCGAAGAGCAATCCGCTGCTTTGTTAAAAGGATTAATGCTGGGTGATAAAAGTGAAATAACAGACGATGTTAAAACTGATTTCATCAATTCCGGAGTGGCGCACGTTCTTGCGGTATCCGGTTTACATGTTGGTTTCATAGCGCTGATTTTTATCGTTCTCTTCGGAAGAGCGAATGTTTATCTGCGAACATTTTTAACCATGCTCTCGCTATTGGCATTTCTTCTTATCACCGGATTTCAGCCTGCGGTTCTTCGTGCAACAATAATGATGCTTGTTATTCTCATTGCTTTCCTGGAAAATCGAAGTGTCAACGTTTGGAACACATTGGCTATTGCCGCTCTTCTAATTTTACTGATCGATAGCAATCAGCTTTTTAATCCCGGTTTTCAACTTTCATTTGCCGCGGTGATTTCTTTGGTGGCAATCTTTCCTACCTTTTCAAATTGGCTGGATGGGCTCAAGATTGAAAATAAATTTATTAAAGGAGTGTTTTCACTTTTTCTACTTTCATTCGCGGCTCAGATCGGAGTTCTTCCGCTCACAAATTATTATTTCGGAAAAATCTCTTTGATCTCATTGCTCTCGAATTTATTTGTAATTCCTCTGATTTCGTTCATCCTCGCCAACGGAATAGTTACACTATTCATCTCAATCATATCACTTTCTTTAGCTTCGCTTTTTGCGTTGGCAGGAAACTCACTCACAAGTTTACTCTACTGGATTACAGAATTTTCCTCGCATCTATCATTTTCATTTATTAAAATTTCCGGCTTTACGCTTTATGATGGGCTTGTCTTCTATTTATGTATCGCATTCATGTTTTGGGCATTTCGCTCGATGCAAAAATCTGCTGCAAAACTCATTCTTTTTATTCTGGTTGTGCTCAACATAACGGTCTATTGTTCCTTCGACAATAAAGAATTGTTGCCCGATGGAACGTTATCTGTTCTTATGATTGATGTCGGTCAGGGAGATTCATTTTTAATCAAAACTCCCGATGGAAAATATTATCTCATTGACGCCGGGAGCGCTCAAAATGGCTATGATACCGGCGAGCGAGTAATTCTCCCGTTGTTAAATCATTTGGGAATCGAAAAAATTGATTATGGCTTCGTTTCGCATATGGATAACGATCACTTTGCCGGATTCGTATCATTGATAAGTCAAAATCGAATTGGTCAAATCGTAAAGCCGGATGCTGACTCCGCAAATAAAGCTGATGTGAATTTTGAGAAATTACTTCGCATCGAACATGTTCCTTTTACTTACTATCGCGAAGTATGTTTTCAAAAAGGGGATGGGAGAGTTTATTTACTTTCGGATTCAAAAGACTTGCAAGCAAAAGGATTTTCGCTAAATGATAGAAGCGGAATTATTAAAGTGGTGTTCGGGAAGTCTTCATTTTTGTTTGTTGGAGACGCGCACGTCAAAATGGAAAAAAATCTTGAATCTCGATGGGGAGTGTTTTTAAAATCGGATGCTTTAAAAATCGGCCATCACGGAAGCAAGACAAGTTCGAGCGAGAAATTTATTAATTTTGTACAACCTGAATTCAGTCTTTTGAGTGTTGGAGAAAGGAACAAATTTGGACATCCGTCCCTAGAGATACTCGAACGGTTGAATTCCATAGCTTCGAATATTTTAAGAACTGATAAAAGTGGCGCAATCTTATTGCAATCTGATGGTGAACATATTTCCCGGATTGCATGGCGATAAAAAAAATATTATTAAAAAAAAGAGTATAAAAATGAAAACCGGAAAAGCTATTGTAGGAATAATAATGGGAAGCGATTCAGATTTACCTGTAATGAAAGACGCGATGGATATTTTGAACGATTTTAAAATTCCTTTTGAAGTGCGGGTCATTTCTGCTCATCGTTCACCCGAAATATTAGCAGAGTACGCCGGATCGGCTGTGAAAAGAGGATTGAACATTATTATTGCCGGAGCCGGTGGTGCCGCGCATCTTCCCGGAGTTACGGCAGCGTTCACGCCGCTCCCGATCATTGGTGTACCGGTGAAAGCAAAATCACTTGATGGATTGGACTCGCTCCTCTCAATAGTTCAAATGCCTGCCGGCGTTCCTGTTGCTACCGTTGGGATAAATCAATCAAAGAATGCCGGTCTTTTAGCGTTGCAGATGTTATCGCTGAGCGATAAAGGCTTGCAGAAAAAATTGTTGGTATATAAGAAAAAATTGAGTTTCGATTCTCAGAAAAAAAATGAGAACCTTAGCTGGTAAGAAGTTCTTGAAGAAGAAAACCGACTTGAAGAAGTTTTTCTTCGTTTGATTGATTTGCAAGCAGCTGCATTCCTATAGGAAGATTTTGTGAATCCTTCCCAACAGGAATATTGAGTCCGGGAATACCGGCAAGATTTGCGGAGGTTGTATAGATATCGCTCAAATACATTTCGAGCGGATCGGTAGTTTTCTCGCCCAACTTGAACGCGGTTGTTGGTGTTGTCGGTGTTATCAGAACATCAACGCCCGCAAATACGTTAGTAAAATCTTCTTTTATTTTTCTTCTCACTTGCTGAGCTTTACGGTAATAGGCATCGTAGTAGCCGGAGGAGAGAACATACGTTCCTAACATTATTCTTCGTTTTACTTCTTTTCCAAATCCTTCCGAGCGGGATGATTGATACATGTTAGCAAGCGAAGTTCCGTTCTGTGAACGATATCCATATCTTGCTCCGTCGAAGCGGGCAAGATTTGAAGAAGCTTCAGCCGTGGTAAGAATATAATAAGTTGCGATCGCGTATTCCGTGTGAGGGAGAGATACTTCTTGAACATTTATATTCTTATCCCGAAGAAGTGAGAGTATTTCATCAATTCTATTTTTAATTTCTGCCGAAAGTCCCTCTGCAAAATACTCTTTAGGAATTCCAATTTTTAACTCTGAGGCAGTTTCATTCGAAAATATGTGCGAGTAAGATTTTTTTATAGCTTCAAGCGAAGTGGAATCGTTAGCATCGTATCCCGCAAGTACTTCCATCACCAGAGCAATGTCATCAATGGAATGAGCAAACGGGCCAATGGTGTCGAAGGAAGAGGCGAAAGCAGTTAATCCGAATCTTGAGACCAACCCATAAGTCGGTTTCAAACCGTAGGTGCCGCAAAAAGCAGCGGGTTGTCTAATAGAACCACCTGTATCTGTTCCGAGTGCAACATCGCATAATTCAGCCGCAACTGCTGCTGCGGAACCACCGCTTGAACCGCCTGTAACGCGAGATTCATCTACCGGATTTTTTACGGGACCAAAAGCAGAATTTTCGTTTGAGGAACCCATGGCGAATTCATCGCAATTGGTTTTGCCGATAATTATCGCATCTTCATCAAGTAATTTTTGAACGGCTGTGGCAGTGTAAAGTGAAGAAAAGTTTTTTAAAATATTTGATGAGCAGGTGAGTGGTTTGGCTTCCATTGCAAGAACGTCTTTTACCGCTAAAACCATTCCTGCTAATTTACCCGCTGAACCGGAATTTATTTTTTGTTGAATTACCTCCGCTGCTTGTAAGGCTTCTTCTGCAAAAACAAAATTAAAAGCGTTAAGGTTACTCTTTGTTTGTATTCGCGAAAGAAAATCTTCCACATTCTTTCGCAGCGAAAGATTTCCTTCTTTTAGTAAGCGTAATTTTTCCTCATGATTTTTGTAAGTTCTCAAGAAGCCTCTGGATTTTAAGAATGAATTAGGAGAGTCTACTTTTTGTCATCAATCGAGTTTTTTATTTCTTCTTCAACTTCATTCAAAGAACGTTTAAAGTCTTTGATTCCTTTCCCGACACTCTGCATCATTTCAGGAAGTTTTTTTGGGCCGAAGAGAAGGAGAGCAACAACTGCAATCACGATTATTTCCGTAGCGCCGACATTTCCAAACATGACTAATCTTTTTTCTCTGATGATTGAGTTTTATCCGAAATTTTTTCCGGTTCGTCGTCTTTCATTGCATGTTTGAATTCTTTAATTCCTTTTCCGATTCCTTGGGCAAGTTCGGGAATTTTCTTTGCGCCAAATAACAGAACCGCGATAAAAAGAATGATTAAAATTTCCGGTAAACCAACATTACTAAACATAGCTAAGCCTCTTACTTAATAAAATTACTAATTAACGAATTAAAGATCTGAACACCATCCAATTTCCTAAGCGCTTCGTCGCTGCTTCTTTCGGGATGAGGCATCATTCCAAAAACATTCCCTGACTTATTCATTATTCCTGCAATATTTGAGACCGATCCGTTTGGATTGTACACATCTGAAATCTCACCTTTAGACGAAGCATATTTAAAAATGACTTGGTCGTTTTTCTCAAGTTCCGCTAACGTCTCTGCATCGGTAAAATAATTTCCCTCACCATGAGCAATGGGAGTTAAAAGCGTATCTTTTTCGAGCGACTTAGACCAAAGGGAGTCTCTATTTACTGCCTTTATATAAACATCTTTACAAACGAACTTCAAATTTTGATTTTTAATCAATGCGCCGGGCAGAAGGCCGGATTCGGTTAAAATTTGAAATCCGTTACAAATTCCCATAACAATTCCTCCACGATCAGCGAAGTCGATAACGGAGTTCATAATTGGTGAAAGTTTTGCTACTGCTCCGGTTCGGATGTAGTCACCGTACGAAAATCCGCCGGGGAGAACAATAGCATCGCAACCTTGCAAATCAACATCTTTGTGCCACAGATAAACCGTCTCCTGATTGAGTATATGTTTCAAAACATGGTATGTATCGTGATCACAATTGGAACCGGGAAAAATTACAACGCCGAATTTAAGCTTCATCGATCTTTTCAAGATTAATTTCAAAATTTTCCATATTAGGATTGCTCAAAAGTTTTGTACAAAATTCAGTTACTTCTTTTTGCGCTGCATCCTGTTCATCAACATGTACCAAAAATTCAACTTGCTTATCAATTCTGACGTTGGAAATATTTTTATACCCGAGTAAAACAGCGCCGTGTTCGGCTGCTTTCCCTTGCGGGTCCAAGATTGATTTTTTTCTTTTAATAACAACTTTCGCTTTAAACAAGGGAATCCTTTATTTTTTTAACTTCAAATAAACTGATTTTAAGATACCAAAGAGAACTATGAAAAGAAAGATTAAGAAAATTGCTCTTCCTTCTGTCAGTAATAATGCAGTAAGACTTACGGCAAAAAAGGAATAATGATATGGTTTTTCTTTCATACCGCGCTTTGAAAAATGGGGAAGCGTTTCGTATCTAAAACGGCTTACCATCAAGATTGAAAGGAGAACCACCAAGCCAATCGTGTACATATTGTATGAGGAAGAAAGGTAGTTATCCGAACTAAATACAAGAACGTAAGCAGCCAATGTCATTGCCGCCGTAGGAATCGGAAGTCCGACAAAATACTCTTTTGTAAATCCAACAAGTTGGGTATTGAACCTTGCAAGTCTGAACGCACCACAAAGGAGGAAGAGTGAAGCAATCACCACTCCGGCAAGATCCAAGCGTGATAAGCTTATTTCATAAATTAAAAAAGCTGGCGCTATACCGAAGCTGACAACATCTGAGAGGGAATCAAGTTCAACTCCAAATTGACTGCTTGAGTTCGTTAATCGAGCTGCCACTCCGTCAAGGGCATCAAAAATTGCCGCGGCTCCAATGAGCCATGCTGCTAAATCATAATTGTGTTTTGCGGCTGTAATGATTGAGAAAAAACCGCTGAAAAGATTTAGCGAAGTAAACGCGTTAGGGAAAATCCTCTTCGTGAGTTTGAGTTGCTCTAAAGTCATTTCAAACCTGAAGGGGATTCAAAAACAATGGTTTCACCTGCAAAAACGTTATCTCCTTTTTTAAGAGTAGTTGTAAATGAGTCGGGGACAATTACATCAACCCGGCTGCCAAATTTTATCATACCAAATCTTTTTCCGACGGTGACGGTATCGCCGACCTTTAACTCGGAAACAATTCTTCTTGCCACATATCCGGCTATTTGAGTGAATAGTACTTTTCCTGTGGCTCCCATAATACCAATTTCATTCCGTTCATTTTCCTCGGAAGCTTTATCATCATACGCAACCAAATATTTCCCTTTGTGGTACTGTACGTAGTCAACTGTTCCGGAAATGGGAATTCGGTTTACATGAACGTTGAGCGGAGACATAAAGATTGAAAGCTGTTTAGCTTTTCCTTGAATGAATTTTTCATCAACCACCTCTTTAACGAATAAAACGGTGCCGTCTGCCGGAGAAATGACTACGTTCGCTTTGTCGGGGGTTACTCTTTCCGGGTCTCTGAAAAAATTGAGAGTAAAAATTACCAAGAAAACTGCAAGAGTGATTAGGGCAATTCGCACCGGTAGTGAATTCAGAAAAAAGCTTGCAACGAGTAGAACAAAACAGAGTAAGAAAACCACGCTCATGGTGGAATAACCGTATTTAGTAAACATTTACGATTTTACACTTTCTTGGAAAAGTTCAAGATACTTTTTAATTGCCGATGGAGTTGAAACATCGTATGCCTTCGCAGAACCCTCTTTTGCTAAAAGTTTTATTGTGTGCGGGGCAAAATTTCCGAGCAGAACGATTTTATCGTTACATCGTCCGAAGGTGCAGACCATCTCAGCGAGCTGAAGATTCCTTCGTTCAAAAAATGATTTGAGGATTACATTCACTTTGGTAGCAATTCGTCCCATAAGTTTAAAGTCGGTTATGGGAACAATATTAAATGAAATAATGTGATGTTCATTCAAAAGGAAATTTGAATTACCGTTTAAGTATGATTCAAAAATCGGCACACTCAGCGGAACATTTTTTTCTAGCGAAAAGAGGCTGGAGAGTTGCTCCGTTGAGTTATTCACTACTTTGAAATAAATGGGGAGATCTTCTGTTGAAGTAACTCTCACCGAGTTTTCGCGTGTAGCATGCTCAAAGGAAGAAGGAATATGATACTCTTTGAGATACTCATGGAAAAAGGCCGTGATTTTGGCAGACATACGGCCATAATCACTTATTTTTCTTTTATTTTTTCCCTCAACGATGAAAAAATCATCAAAGTAGAGTTCTGTAACGATTTTCGTGTTCCTCTTTTATTCGAAATTATTATACCTAAATATAAATGATGTTGGGGAAAAATTTACCAAAAATTTACTAAATGAAAGTATAAAAAGTCAGTTGAAAGTTTTATATTTGCACGAAAATTAAAACTCATGCTTAAAATTTATTCGGAGGTTTGATGAAAGGTGGAATGCAGGACATGCTTCGCCAGGTTCAGAAACTACAACAAGATATGCAGAAAGCTCAAGGTGAGCTTGCTAATAAAACTGTTACGGCGGATGCCGGCGGTGGAATCATAAAAGCGGTTGCAAGTGGTAACAAAAAAATTGTTTCGATTGAAATTGACAAACAAGTGATTAATCCGGAAGAAAAAGAATTTTTAGAAGATTTGGTTGTCGCGGCTGTAAACAAGGCATTGGAAGCTGCTGAAAAAATGTCGGAAGACGAAATGGGAAAACTAACCAAAGGAATGCTTCCTCCCGGTTTCAATATTCCGGGGTTCTAATTGAATATTTCTGAGCCGTTGCAAACTGCAATTGATGAGTTCAGTAAGTTCCCGGGAATTGGTAAGAAAACTGCCCAGCGGTTAGCGCTCTTCTTACTCAAGAAACCGCAAGAAGAAGTTAAAAGATTTATTGAAGCGGTAGCAAATTTAAAAAGCAGACTAAAATTTTGCTCCGTTTGTTTTAATATAACAGAGTACGAAACGTGCGAAGTTTGCTCAAGTCCCAAAAGAGACCAGTCGGTGATTTGCGTAGTAGAAGAGGCAAGCGATATTCTCGCAATTGAACGTACCAACGAATATAATGGTGTGTATCACGTCCTCTCCGGCGTACTCTCTCCGTTGAGCGGTATTGGTCCCGAATCTCTTAAAATAAATCAACTGTTAACTCGATTAAAAACCCAAGAAGTTAAGGAAATTATTCTTGCGTTAAACCCCGACACCGAAGGGGACGCGACCTCTCTTTATCTCGCAAAACTTTTACAACCTTTTAATATTAAAGTAACAAGAATAGCTCGTGGTCTCCCAATTGGCGGAGATCTTGAATTTGCCGACGAAGCGACAATTGCACGTGCTGTTTCCAACCGTGGTGTAATCTAATGCCGCTATGGTTTGAGGAATGGTTTGCCTCTGAAGATTATTTGACCGTTTATAAACATAGAGATGAAAAAGAAGCTGAACTGTTCCGTGATTTGTTGTTGCAAACCATTTCACTTGGAGATGCGGATGAAATTCTCGATTTAGGCTGCGGTGCGGGGAGACATGTTCTTCTTTTTGCTGAGAAAGGATACAGGGTAACCGGCGTAGACCAAAGCGAAAAACTTCTTGAAGTAGCGAGACGAGAGGCTCAACTTTCTGGGTTGCACGCAACGTTTCTAAGAGGCGATATTCGTACCATCTCTTTTAAAAGACAATTCAGATTGATTCTCAATATCTTTACGAGTTTTGGCTATTTTGAAGATGATGCTCAAAACTTTCTTCTTTTTTCAAACGTAGAAAAATTACTGGCAGACAACGGAACATTCGTTTTTGATTTTCTAAACGAGAAATATGTAAGGAAAAACCTTATTCCACAGAGTTTGGAAAAGATTGAAAATATCGTGGTTAACCAAAACCGGAGAATTGAAAATAATCGTGTAATTAAGGATATCGAATTACAAAAGAACGGAACTTCAAGCAATTACACTGAGTCGGTTGCCCTTTATTCTTATGAAACAATACTAACGCACTTAAATAGGTCTGGATTATATGTCAGCAGGATGTTTGGTAATTATAATGGTGATGCATTTGATTTGGTATCTTCTCCAAGATTGATACTTCTATGCGGCAGACAAAAATTGTAATTCTGTTTTTTATGATTCCGTTCATTAGCGGATGCGACTTGTTCAGCACACGAACACCGGAGCAACCGGTTCAACCAAGGTCAAATTACAAAGCCGCCGTTACACCTGATATTTTGCTTGAAAATCTGATAAATTCTTTAGCTGAAAAAAATATTCAAAACTATTTAAATTGTTTAACCGACTCAGCGTTTTCCGGAAAGAGTTTTCAATTTATTCCTTCCGCCGGATCGAGTTCGTTATACCCTGCATTGTTTGATCTATGGAATAGAAAAAGCGAAGAGCAATACTTTACGAACCTTGTTTCGCATATAACTCAGGATTTGCCAATGACTCTAACATTGAATAATGACAATCTTTCTTATTCAGGTGATAGAACAATAGGGTATACAGCAAGCTATTTTCTGACCGTTCCGCATAATGATGAATTCACAAAGAATTTTGAAGGAGAATTGCAGTTTACCATGGTTCGAGATTCTCGTGAAGTTTGGACGATAGCAACGTGGAGAGACATTAAGAGTTCTCAAACGGCAAGTTGGAGTGAGTTAAAGGGATTTTATTACCCAAACTAAAATGAAAAAATATTTTTTCTTTTTACTTGTTATTTCAGCATTTATTGGATGTAAAAATCCATTTGCCCCGGCTCTGGACGAATGTCAGTCGAGTTCATCTTCTATTGCTGATTTAACAAAAATTGATGGAGTGTTCCAAAATTTGCAGTACGCTTATACCTTTAGAGATACCACCATTTACGGACAATTGTTAAGTCAGGATTTTTTATTCACGTATAGAGATTATGACCTCAGCTTTGATGTGAGTTGGGGGAGAGAAGAAGAAATGAAGGTGACTGAAGGGCTCTTTCAAAATGCAGAGCGTCTGGATATTATTTGGAACAACATAATTGCTTCAACGGAAGATTCTTTAGAAGCGAATGTGGTACGTGGATTTAATCTCACAATAACGTTCAACCCAACCGACATTGTTCGTGTAGATGGGAGAGTAAATTTGAATCTTAAAAAACAAGCAGGCACCAGGCAATGGAAAATATTGCGCTGGATTGACGAATCAAATTTTTAATATGTTTTTATTCATCGTAAAAGAAGCGTTTAGATCAAACAAGAGAGCAAAGCTCTCTTTTCTATTCTCTTTGTTATCAACAACAGTTGGACTTGTGCTTATCGCGTGGGCACTCCTTTCCATAAAAATCGGAAACTCTTTGGAATTATTCCTTAGATCTCAATTTGAAATTCAAGTTTATCTGAAAGAAGGTTTGCATGATCAAGATATTGAATTGCTGAAGTCAGATTTGGGTAATTTTGTGGGGATTACCAGTGTGCACTTCGTTTCTAAAGATGATGCGGCTAAAAAGTTTGTTTCCGAAACGGGTGATGATTTTCGAAAAATACTAGATTACAATCCACTTCCCGCGAGTTTTGTTCTAAAAACATCACAACTTCCTGATTTTAATATCGATAAGGTAAAGAAACAAATCTCTCTATTACCAGGGGTTGATGAGGTAGTCTTTCCGGATTCAATCTTCCGGAAGATGCTTGCGTACCTTAAAGTATTTCAAAAGTATGTTTTTTTGCTTGGATGTTTGCTTTCCCTTGTTGCTTTCTACGTTATATTCGCTACAACCCGTCTCATTATCGCAAGTAGACATGAGGAAATTGAAACAATGAAACTAGTTGGGGGATCACTTTCGTCAATAAAATTTCCGCTTCTCTTAAACGGAGTTTTTATTGGTCTGATCTCGAGTGGGTTTGCGTTAATTGCTGTTTATGGTGTTGAACTTCTTTTACGGAGATATTTGTGGAGTAACCTACCCGGGATGCTGAGTTCCTCGTTTATTTTATTGCTGGTTGGCCCCGCTTTGGGATTTATCAGCAGTCTGATTGCCTCTTGGAAGATATCGTTAAAATTGTGATTCGGAACTTTTGCCGAGTAATTGCTATTTACTATCTTGGTATATCTAATTTGGGAAAATAATTGCAAATGAAAATATCTTTTTTTGGGTTCTTACTTATTATTTTATATAGTGTTCAGAGTTATAGTCAATCAAACGATACCAAAATTGGCGTTGATTATGGTGCGTTAAAGCAAAATCCGCAAGGTGCCGTATATGATTATTCGGATCCACAATCCGTCAATATTAAAGTTGCTGTGTGGGGAAATGTTCGGTTTCCTGGGAGATATATTGTCCCTGAGTATACAAACGCAAAAGATTTACTTTCGTATGCGGGTGGTCCAACGGATGCAGCATTATTAGATGATTTAAGGATTTTTAGAACGAAATCAGATTCCACTCAAGAGTTTATCCAATTCAACTACAATGATTTGCTTTGGGAAAAAAATCTAAAAAGTAGTCATTCATTGCCTCAAATTAAAGCGGGGGATGTCTTATTAGTCCCCGGCGAACCAAGGTGGTATACGAAAGATTACGTTTCCTTGACTCTTTCAGTTATCTCCACTTTAATATCATTATCTATCTTAATTTTAAATATTGTCCGTAAATAGTTGAGGGTTCTGAAGAATGAATAACAACTCCCCCGAAGTTCGAGAACAAGGTTTAGCGCATTATTACAATATTATAATCGACAATCTTTTTCCATTTATTTTAATATCAGTTGTAGCAATTGTTGTTGCCGTTGTCTACGCCGCAAGTTCAATTAATATATATAAATCCACCACTGTATTAAAGATTAGTAAGCCTACCGGCAGTATCCTCAATTCTCCATTGATGCCTGAATTTCAGGATTTTGGAAGCGATAGGTTTATCGCAAATGAAATTGAGGTGTTGAAGAGCTATAAAGTTCGTGAAATAACTGCAAATGCGTTAATTGACAGCTTTAAGGCTATGAATCAACCGGATAGCTTCAAAGTACTTCTTCAATCGTCATCACAATTGTCGAATAACGCACCACGGTTGCTGCACGCTGACGAGATTGCGGAACTCTTATCTAAGAAAATTAACATCGAACAAAAACGCGGACTCGATATTGTTGAAATTTCAGCAGAAAGCCCTTCACCGTTTGAGGCATCTCTCATCGCTAATCTGTATGCTAAAGCTTATAAAACGTTAAATCTTGAGTTTAATAGAAATCAACTAACGCTGGTTAAGAACTTTTTATTGCTACAGAAAGATGAGAAACTTACCGAGTTAAACAATGCTGAAGATATTTTAAAAGCATTTCAAGAAAAAGGCGGTATCATCGCACTTGATGATCAGGCAAAAGAACTTATTACACAATTATCGTCGTTCGAAGCCAACCTGAATATGGCTAAAATGGAACTTGCCATTTCAGATAAAACTCTTAAACAGTATAAGGAAGAGTTAAGAAAACAGGATCCGCAATTATCAGCGTATTTGGAAAACTTTTCTTCCGAAGAATATCTAAAAACACTACAAACAGAATTAGCCAAACTTGAAGTTAACAGAGATATCGCGCTTTCTTCTTCAAAAGATAAATCTGCAGACAATCCCGCAGTTAAAGAATATGACACTAAAATCAAAGAACTTAAAGGTAAACTGAAAGTAAAAATTGAAGGATTTAAAGCCAGTATTTTTGCGAGCAGTCCTGAAGAAGTAAAAGAACTGACAAAGAATATTATCGAAGAAGATGTTAAGAATCAAGGACTTCAAATTCAAGTGAACAATCTCTCGGGAATTTTAAATTCTTACGAAGTTAAGTTTAATCAATTACCGAAATCAGCTATTGAGTTTGCAAGATTACAGCGAAGCCGTGAGTCACTGGAAAAACTTTACTTGCTTGTTGAAGAAAAATATCAGGAAGCAGTAATTAATGAACAATCGCAACCTGGAAACGTGCTTATTATAGACGTAGCACGCCGTCCATTCCAGCCTGCAAAACCAAATCGTCTTCTTATAATTTTAGTCGGTACAATACTTGGGCTTGGCTTCGGATTAGGGTATGCATTCTTGCGAAATTATTTTGATAATACGGTAAAAACTCCTGAAGATTTAAAAGATAAAAATATCAATGTCATTGGATGGATTCCGCAAATTCAATCTTTGGATAAATCAATTGCAAAAGAGCTTGAGTTTATTATTTACAACAAACCCGATTCCGTACCGAGCGAAGCCTTTCGTGCATTGCGTACGAGAGTTCAATTTTCAAAAGTAGATCAAGGAAATCTTAAAGTTATCCATATTACTTCCTCAACACCCGCGGAAGGGAAAACGTTAATTGCTTCGAATTTAGCAGGCAGCTTTGCTCAGGCAAATCATAAAACATTGTTAATGGATTGTGATTTGCGCAAACCGCGAGTCCATTCTGTCTTCGGCATGAATCGTCAACCAGGCCTTGTAGAACATCTCTTTGACCAAGTTGATTTGAAAACGATTATTAAACCAACAAGTTTAGCAAATTTGGATGTTATTACTGTTGGAACTATTCCTCCTAATCCAGCCGAAATGCTTGGTTCCAAGAAGATGCAGGACTTTATTGATCATATGAAAACACTGTATGATTACATAATCATTGACTCTCCACCAATTATTTCTGTTACTGATTCTGAAATTATTGCGGCATATTGTGATGCTGTGTACCTTGTGGTTTCAGCAAATTATACCGAATTCGACTTGTTAGATAAAGCTGTCGATCTTCTTAAAAATGCTAATGTAAATTTTGTCGGAACTATTCTCAATAACTTTGTATTTAAAAATTCTTACGGTTCCTATTACAAGTATTATTATTATTACTACAATAGGGAAAAAGAAGGAACAAAATCTAAAACAACCACTTAATTGGTGCCTAAACTTTGTTCATAAAAGAGCAGAAGAACCTTAATTTTTATTTACGTTTTATTAATAACCGGAATTATAATCTAATTCCGGTTATGTTCATTTTCTTGTTGCTTTCAGTCAATATGAAAGCTCAGCAAGTCTCCTCACAAAATCCTCTCGATACAAAAATTTCATCCGGATTTATTGATCCTAATAATTACCTGGTAGGTCCGGGCGATAGTCTGTTAATTTTAATAAAAGGCTTAGATGAACTCGCATGGAAAATTAATGTAAGTCAGGAGGGGACTATTTACGTTCCGAAAGTTGGAGAGATTGCGATAAAAAATCTGAACTTAGCTGTATCCAAAATAAAAATCGGAAATGCAATAAAGCAGTTTTATAAAAACGTTGATATCTTTATTACACTAATTGATGTTCGCAAAATAAAGGGAAGTCTGAATGGCGATGTTAAGAAATCAAGTGTAGTGATTGTCCCTGCCACTTCTAGATTAAGTGATGTTATTGGGGGCAATGATGTTCTGAATCCGACCGCGGATTTAAGAAATATCAAAATAATGCACGATGACAATTCTTTCGAAGTTTATGATTTTGTAGCGTATACTCGAAAGGATGACAAGTCTCAAAATCCGCGATTGAAGGATGGCGACTTTATTTATTTAGATAAAACTGACAAGACGATTGCGATTTTTGGAAGTGTTAAATTCCCCGCACAATACAATTTCAAATCGGATGAAACAGTTGCCGATGTAATAGACCTTTCTGGCGGTGTATTAACTGAAGCGAAAACGGATTCAATTGAGCTTGTTCGGTTTGCAGATGATTACAAGACTCAGAAGAGCTTTTTTCTTTCCTTAGCCCAGGCTAAATCATTCAAACTTCAGAATAAGGACAAGATAATTGTTCGAAGTATTCCCGAATATTTACGAGATGAAATTGTTTCCGTCCAAGGGTTTGTTCGCTATCCCGGGGTCTACAAAATAAAAGACGGTGAAACAAAATTGAGTGAAGTTATAAACGATGCTGGAGGATTTTTGCAAAAAGCGTCGTTGAAAGATGCCGCACTTTATAGAATAACATTAAGCGATACAACAGATATCGAATATGAACGCTTGAAGAATTTACTTCGAAAAGATATGACCGATGATGAGTACGATTACCTTAAGGCAAAATCCCGTCAACCGAAAGGAAAAGTCGTAGTCAACTTTGAAGATGTTTTCTTATCGGGTAATAAATCGGAGGATGTGGTTCTTCGAAAAAACGATTTTATCTTAGTACCCGAGAAAAAAGATTATGTTAATCTCATCGGACAGGTTGTTCATCCGGGTAAAATTCCGTATGATCAAAAGTTGACAGTAAAAGATTATATCAATTTAGCCGGTGGTTTTGGCTGGCGCGCAGTTGAATCTGATGTGAGACTGGTTAGAGCGAACTCGGGTGAATGGGTTGATGAAGATGATGTAAAAGAAATTTTCCCGGGTGACATCATTTGGATACCGGAAAATCCGCCTCCGCCAAAATTCTGGGATTTTACAAAAGATGCTTTATTTATTATCGGGCAAGTAGCCACCGTGGTTACAGCCGCCGTAGCGATAATTGCAACAAGGAAATAGCTGATGACAATTGCTGAATTGCTTATAGTAATTAATACGCATCGAAAAAAAATCTTTCAAAACAGCGTTATCACTTGGTTGGTTTATGTCGTGCTTCTGGTTGTTGTTTACCCAATAACCTACTCCTCGCGCGTATCAATTCTTCCTCCTGAAAAAAATACAACAGGGGGATTGTCAACATTATTACAAGCTTCCGAATTAATGGGCATCTCCGATTTAGGAGGCACCGGCGCAAACTCTCAGCTTTATGCCGAAATTCTGAAAAGCCGTTCTGCAGCAGAATATGTTGTCAAGAAGCTAAATCTTTATGGATATCTTGATGCTTCATCGTTAGAAGAGGCATCATTCAAACTTGAGAAACTCCTTTCAGCTGATGTTACCAAGGAAGGAATTCTTGAGTTTTCAGTTCCGGTGTCCACTTCACTTTTTGGAAGAGTAATCGGGCAAACTGATTCAATTAAAAAATTATCTGCCAAAGTTTCAAACACTTATGCTGAGGCGCTAGACAATATTAATCGAGAAAAACTTTCCGGAAAAGCAAGAAAGGCGCGTATTTACATTGAGCAGCAATTAGCAGATATAAAAGTGCAACTTGCTTCTTCTGAAAAAAATCTGATGCAATTCCAGAAACAAAATAAAGCCATCTCACTTCCCGATCAGATGAAGGCTGGAATTGAGGCAGCAGCAAAACTAAAAAGTGAAATGATTTCAACGTAAATAAATTTGGGAATGCTTTCCAAGAATTTATACAGCAACAATCCCGCAATAATTTCATTGCAGACTCGTTATAATGAATTAAAAGATCAATTGCAGAAACTTGAATCGGCGAACAGCGATATTCTTCTCTCGTTTTCTGATGCTCCTGAATTAGCAGCCAAACTTTCCGAACTTATGCGCGATGTAAAAATTTATAACGAAGTGTATCTGATGCTTCAACAGCAATATTTCAAGGAAAAAATTCAAGAGAACAAAGATTTGCCAACCGTTGAAATTCTTGATGCCGGAATTCCGCCTTTAAAAGCTGATTCCCCAAGAATTATCTTTTCGGCGGTGCTTGGTGGAATATCCATTTTTCTCTTTTTCGTTCTTCTTACCGTCATTGAAATAAAAGATGTTTTTAAATATTTAAAGTATAAAGGGCTTGATGCAAAGTAAAACTGCAGTAGTAACGGGTGGTGCCGGCTTTCTCGGATCTCATTTGTGTGATAAGTTAATTTCGGAGGGGATGAAAGTAATCGCCATCGATAATCTTCTTACCGGAAATCTCAATAACATAAATCATTTATTCGGAAATGAAAATTTTACTTTTGTTAAGCATGATATAACAAATTTTATTCATGTTCCCGGGGCGGTAGATTATATTTTACATTTTGCTTCTCCCGCCAGCCCGATAGATTATCTTCAACTCCCAATCCAAACTTTAAAAGTCGGGTCTCTCGGAACACACAAAGTGCTTGGACTTGCTAAAGAGAAAAAAGCGAGAATTCTTTTAGCATCTACTTCTGAAGTTTACGGTGATCCGGACATCCATCCGCAGGAAGAGTCTTATTGGGGAAATGTAAATCCGATTGGACCACGTGGTGTTTATGACGAAGCAAAAAGATTTGCAGAAGCTATGACTATGGCGTACCATCGTTATCACGGAGTTGAAACAAGAATTGTGAGAATTTTTAATACCTACGGTCCGCGAATGAGACTGAATGACGGGCGGGCGCTTCCGGCTTTTGTGGGTCAAGCATTACGCGGAGAGGATATAACCGTCTTTGGCGACGGTTCTCAGACACGCAGCTTTTGTTATGTCTCTGATCTTGTTGATGGAATTTATCGCTTACTGCTTTCTGACGAAGTTGACCCGGTGAACATTGGTAATCCGGATGAAATTACCATTAAACAATTTGCTGAAGAAGTCTTAGGATTAATCCATACAAAAAGCAAAATAGTTTATAAGGAATTACCGCAGGACGATCCGAAAGTACGGCAACCGAACATTGAAAAAGCAAAACGAATTCTTGGTTGGACTCCCAAGGTTGGCAGAAATGAAGGGTTAAAAATTACTATAGAGTATTTTACGAATCTGCCGAATTCTTAAAAGCCATGTCAAAGAAATTTGCTTCGACAGTAACTGGCGCGTCACTAATTATAATTTTTTTTTCTGTTCTTAGTAAAATTCTGGGGATGTTCCGCGAAATCATTTTCGCGAATTCATTCGGACTTTCAAAATCCTATGAATTGTTTCTTGTCAGCATCGTCATTCCTACCATATTTAACACGTTTATTTTATATGTCGGCATAAACTTTTTTATTCCACAATACAATAGAATAAAAAGCAGTGAGGGGGAAGAAGCGACAAATCTTTTCTTGAATAAATCCATTACACTTTTTTTTATTTCTAGTACTGTTATTGCGGGTATAATTCTACTTTTTGCTCGAAGTATAATTTCTTTATTTCTGAGCGGAGTACATGATAGTGAATTTCAATTGGCTGTTAATGTCCTAAAAATAATTGTCATCACCATTCCTTTCAATGGAATAACCGCTATTGTATCGGCTTATCTTCAAGCCAAGTATGACTTCTTCAACGCGTATTTGTCGCAATTTTTCTTAAATCTTGGTGTGATACTTATTGTGCTGCTCTTATCCGGCACATTAAACATTTACTCAATTCCGCTTGGGTTTGCTATTGGAAGCGTAGGACAAACACTGTTTTTATTATTCGTAATAAGGAAGTCAATCTATTTTAAATTTTTGTTTAAAAGCGAAATACAATACTTCACAAGCTTTCCACTCAAAATATTTTTATTAACCGTACTTATTGAACTCATGGGGCAGCTTTACGTTTTTGTAGATAGAATGTTTTATCATTCTGTTGAGCAAGGCGGAATTGCAGCCATAAATTACGCAACAACAGTTTTTATCATTCCGCTTTCCATTCTTTCTATGGCATTTTCAAATGCAAGTTTCCCGAAATTATCTGCACAATATTCGGAGGGTAATCTTGCTGCAGTGAATGAGTCGTTAAATAGTGTTATCGGAGTAACACTGGTTGTGTTCGTGCCAACCGCCTGCATTTTTATTTTTCATGCCGATTACCTTATTGCCTCTCTTTTTAAGCGGGGCAAATTCAGCCCGGAAGATACCTTGATGACAGGCACTCTGTTAACAGAGCTTAGTTTTAGTATTGTGTTTTTTGCGGTGTACACAATTGTGAATAAGTTTTTGTTCAGTGTAAAAGAACTTAGCTGGTTATTTATCATTTCATTTACTGCGATTGTAGTTAAAGTTGTTGCGAGTATTTTATTGGTGCCAGATTTGAAGCAGTACGGTTTAGCAATCGCATCATCCGTGAGCTATGCAAGTTATTTGGTTCTCGGACTTGTTATTACGAATCGCTATCTCCCTGGCATACAAAAATCATTTTTTCGAAATTTTATTTTCTATGTCCTTAGCGGATTATTAACTTATTTGCTGGCTGACCTTGTAATCAAATTTTTGCTCCCCGGCAACAGTTACACGCATTTTTTGAGCATAATCATTTTTTTATTATTCTATTTCGGTTCTCTTTTGGCTACGAATGATTCTTATCTTTTACGGACGTTATCAGCTATCGGACTTAAAAAAATAACAACAATTTGAATCAATAATGTATTGTGAAAAATGAAAAATAGATGTCCCGTTTGTGAATCAGAAGATCATAAAAGAATTGGAATTTCCGAGCCAGATCAGATTGTGAAAAAATTCCTTGCCGAGGATTATGAAATAGTCATGTGCAATTCATGTTCGTGTTACTACGTTTTTCCTGACATCAGCTTTGACAAACGTACTTGGAATCAAATCTATTCATCTGAGTATTTCCCGCAAAAAACTCGATGGTATTATAAAAATCGAACCAAACAACTAAAGTCCAGATTCAACAAAATATTTCTTCTACTTGGTAGTAAATCAGCCATCACCTTGCTCGATGTAGGAAGCGGTGAAGGATTTGCGCTTCTTGAAAGTTTTGAACGGGGTTGGGAGACTTCCGGGATTGATATTGTCGATAATCGAAACGACATTGCAAAAAAAAGGGGAATCAAGTTTTTAGAGGGATACTTTATGGAGTCAAATTTCTCCGCAGACAGCTTCGATATAATTTATGTTGATTCTGTTCTCGAACATGTGGTTAATCCCAAAGAATATCTCACTAAAATGCTGAACCTGCTCACTCCCAATGGTATTATATATCTTGGTGTTCCAAATGAAGACAGCTTATTTAACTCATTTAAAAAAATGATTTACACTCTGCTGCGAAAACCAAATGTATCTGCTCAACTTAAACCATTCCGGTCTCCCTATCACGTTGTTGGATTTAATAAAAAATCTCTCACCTATTTGATACGATCGGTTGGAGGTGAAATAGTTAGAATGGAAAACACCGGAAGGAAATTTGAATTTCTCGGTTCGCCGCCTACGAGCTTGAATTTCTGGGTAGATTTACTATTTTTATTCCCGATAGAATACCTCGGGAAATTGTTAGCAAAAGATCTTTATTACGAAGTATATTTAACAAAAAAGTAATTTTTGTTTAATGAATAATCCATCAATTTCGTTTGATAACGAGTTATCACGAGTAAGGCAATACCCGAACTGGTTAATTACCCTATTTGATAGGGTAGTCCCAATCTTACGAAAATATTACCATCGAAAAGAAAACGATAAAGTAATTATCATTGCTCTTTATCTGCTTGGCGATACTGTGATGAGTATTCCTGCTATTGAAGCATTACTGAAAATATACGGTAATAAGAAGGTTTATATTTACTGTTTTGATTACAGCAAAACGGTCTATGAACTAAAATTGAAAGATGTCGAGTACATAACTGTAAAAAGGAATGATTTTCTTTTTTCGAACCGAATACCGAACTGTAATGCAATTAAACTAATTTATAAATTGAAAGCTTCAAATGTTGTCGATCTTACCGGAACAATAAATTCGTCAATACTAGCATTCTTAGTACCAGCATTTTTTATCATTGGATTAAAAGGGAAATCATCATTTCGCCTTCTTGAAAAAATTTACGATAAACTGACCCCTATCCGTACGAATCCACACTTAATCGATATGTATTTGGATGTTGTTAAACTTATTGCTAGGGAAGATTTCCCAAGGGAAATTTATGAACTACAATTTCCAAGACAAGGATCATTTATTCTGATCCATCCATTTGCTTCGCGAGAATCAAAGGAGCTACCATTTGGACAATTTATTGACCTGGCTTACGAACTATTTCAGAGGGGTGAGAAAGTAATTTTTCTAATCCCATCAGATAGAAGTGACCAAAATGGTGTTCAAGAATTAAAGCGTAAAGGATTCTGTTATCATATTACTACTGAAATATCTGAGCTGCTTACGGCAATTGGGAATTGTTACCTTTTTATTGGAAATGATTCAGGCCCAATGCATGTTGCCGCTTTATTAGGGAAACCGACCTTCAGTATTTTTGGACCCGTAAATCCTGAATTTAGTAAACCTTTGGGTAAGCATCATGGATATTTTTTAGCTAATCTTGATTGTGTCCCAACCAAAACTCATTATTGTGCAATGTCGGCCGGAATGTCGTGCCCTCATCTAAATTGTTTAAAACAAAATTCAACCTTAAATATTTGGGAGGAATTGAGAATTTTTATTAGAGAATTAGATAACAAATTTCCACGTACAATACATCAAAGTTTTTAGTGTGTTGAGTAATCTCTGGTTTAATAGTAAAAAATGAATATACAGTATCAAACAAGAAACAACCTATTGATCTGGACAACACTTTTTAGTGGTATATTATTGGTTAGTTCAGCTCAGCCTTTAATTCCTTTGTTCGTTTTGGTCTTAATTATAAGCTTCTTGATAATTGAAATAAGATCGCTTATCCCCATAATTACAATATTACTCATCGCACTCCCAAGCGACATTGGGTCAGTAGTGAGAACAGGGATCCTTGTCTTCTGTTTCCTCATTTTGCTGCTTTATTCATACCAAAATATTTCGCAAATAAAGACGTTTTATTTAATGTTTGATTCTAAATTAAAAGCATTAATATTATTTCTTTTTTTGTCAATGTTAGTCTCCACTTTATTTTCAAACGATATTTACATAGGTGCCATAGAAATCTTGCGTCAATTTGTTTTTTTTCTTGTGGTAGTAGTTATTGGCAGCTACATTAAAAGTGAAAGCAAAAATGTAGACAAAATATTATCCGCAATGGTTTGGGCTGGAGTGCTGGTTTCAGTTCCTATGTTGATAGAAATATTTAAATCCGGTTGGAGTGCTGTAGGTTTAATTCTTATAGGGACTGAACATTTTTCTGGCTATTTTAATAATGTATCCGCTCTAGGTGGTGTCCTTACTATCTCGATTCCTGCATCTGTTTATTTTTTAGTTGGAACAAAGCTTCAGCGATGGATCAAACAATTTATAGCTCTCTTTGTTATCATTCAGATATTTAGTCTTTTTTTAACCAATTCGCGGGGAGCAATTCTTGGTGTGTTCGTATTTGCCTGCGTTTATTTTATAACGCAGAAAAAAACAAACTTGAAAAAGATTATTCCTATCGTTATGGCAATAACGATTATTATAATAATTTTTCTGGTTACGAATGAAACTTTTAATCTTTACTTTAGAACTACACGAGTACTTGAAAACACCAGATATCTCTTGTGGAGTATTGCTTTTAATATTTTTTACAATTATCCAATAGTTGGTATTGGTCCTGGTATGTTTCCATATTATATGTACAGGTATCTTCCGGTAATGTTGGGCACCTGGGATGAAAAACAAATCCGTTGGGTACATGACTTCTCTGGAGCTGGTCATGCCCATAATTTTATTCTTATGAAACTTACAGAATTAGGCGTGGTTGGACTTCTCATAAGTATGTTTTTATTAGGTTACATTCTCAAGATTTCTTACTCAGCGATTAAGGATGTGTACGACCGTTCAAACAGCGAATCAAAGCTAAATGTGATTATTTTTTCAACATTTTGTGGGTTATTTGCTCGTTCATTTGTTGAAGCTACCGGATTATTTACCAATGGATGGATTTCCCGCGATTTACCTTTCTGGTTATTCGTTCTAATAATGATTCAGGTAAAAAATAAGGTTTCGTCTTTCAATAACCACTCCAGAATTTTAAGTTGATGAAACTTTTATTACTTGCAGACCCCGAATCAATTCACACAGTACGCTGGGCGAATGCATTAATTGAACGAGAGATGGATATTACTATTTTTGGCCTTAATGGTTATAAGCCCGAGTGGTATGATCCTCGTATCACTATTCAAGTTCCGAGAAGTTATGAACATATCAAAATCCTCTCAGATGGAAATCTCTCAAAGCTTTTATATTTAAAAAGTTTAGGTGCGTTAAAAAGGGTCATTGAAAGTGTAAAGCCTGATATTGTCCATGCTCACTATGCCTCGAGTTATGGACTCATCGGAGCGCTTACCTCATTTCATCCATATGTTGTTTCAGTATACGGATCTGATATTTACAACTTCCCAAAGAAAAATATTCTAACTGATAAAATCATAAAGTTTAACTTGCGGAAAGCCGACAAGTTGCTTTCCACGAGCACAGTGATGGCTAAAACTACTCAAAGTTACACGACTAAAGATATAACTGTTACACCATTTGGAGTTGATACGGAAAAGTTTAAACCCTTTTTATCTAAAAGTCTCTTCTTTAATGAGGACGACATTGTAATAGGAACCGTTAAAACCTTGGAAGATAAATACGGAATCGATTATTTGATTAAAGCGTTCCAATTGGTTAAAAAAAATCTCCCATCATTATCGCTGAAACTATTAATAGTTGGGAAAGGGTCTAAGGCTGAATCGTTGCATGATTTAGTTCGAGAATTAAATTTAACCAACGATGTAAAATTTACCGGCTTTATTGATTATTCACAAATACCACAATACCAAAACGCAATCGATATTGCAGTATTCCCCTCTACAGAAGATAGCGAAAGTTTTGGTGTTTCAGTCCTTGAGGCTTCTGCATGCGAAAAACCGGTGGTGGTATCAAAGGTAGGTGGTTTACCTGAAGTTGTGATTGGTGAAAAGACCGGGTTAATTGTTGAAAAAAAGAATGAGGTTCAGTTAGCCGGTGCAATTGAAAAGTTACTTCTCAGACCAGACCTTCGACGAGAAATGGGAAGATGCGGCAGGGAAAGGGTACTCCAAAAATTCAGTGAGAAAATCTGTGTTGATAAAATGATTGATATTTATAACTCAGTTCTTCACAAAAAAAACGGGGAGAATCATTGATCACATCATTGATGGTTTCAATTGTTATTCCGTGTAGAAACGAAGAAAGCTACATCAAAAATTGTCTTATGTCTTTAATTAATCAAAGTCTTTCTCCGGAGAAGTATGAAATTTTAGTTGTTGATGGTATGAGCGATGACGGCACGGTATCTCTTATCGAGAATATTCAAAAAAAATATTCTTTGGTGCGACTTCTTAAAAACGAAAAAAAAATTACCCCGGTGGCCAGAAATTTAGGAATAGCTGCTGCTAAAGGAGAAATTATTGCCATATGCGACGCTCATGCGGTTTATGACTCTCTCTATCTCGAGAATGCTTTGGAAATTTTCCAAAGACAAAAAGACGCTGATTGCGTAGGGGGCCCAATTATAAGTGCAGGAGAAACTCATTTCGGAAAAGCTACCGCGTTGGCAATGTCTAGTAAAATTGGAGTTGGTAACGCAAAACACCGTTTCCCGGATTATGAAGGATATGCGGAAATGGCGTGCTTCCCGATTTATAAGAAGGAGGTATTCGATAAAATTGGTTTGTTTGATGAATCAATGGTTAGAAACCAGGATGATGAATTTAGTCAGCGTTTTAGATTAAGCGGAGGAAAGGTTTATATTACTCCCAAAATCAAGAGCACATATTTTGTCAGAAACAGCGCAGGCAAACTTTATAAGCAGTATTTCGGGTATGGATTCTACAGATGGAAGGTTCTCCACAAAAATAAAGTTCAAATCTCCTATCGCCAGATGATTCCGCCAATGTTTGTAATGGTATTGTTGCTGTGGATGACTATTGGAATATTTTTGAAGTCTTTCATTTTGGCTGCTTTTTTGCCTCTTTTTTACATTTTTACAATATCAGCAGTCGGAATAATCAAAGTAAAGAAGAACTCATCGCTTCTCTTTTACTTTGTTGTTTCCGTCATGACCTTGCATATTTCATATGGTCTTGGTGTGATTTACTCTTTTCTAAAGGATAAATTATTTAGAAATTAAAAATTATTTCATTGTTTTCGTTTTGTTTTTGCTATTTTTGAATACATAATAATTTGAGTTTTTCATCTTTATGTCGACTAACTTTATACAGTTTCATAAGCCATGGATTGGTCAAGAAGAAATTGACGAAATGACTGAAACTCTTCAGTCTGGGTGGCTCTCAATGGGTCCCAAGACTTTAAAGTTTGAGCAAAATTTCCGAGACTATATCGGTTCCAATTTCACAGTTTCCGTCAATTCTTGGACAGCCGCCGGCCATTTAGCTTTGGAAGCGTTAGGCTTACAAAAAGGTGATGAAGTTATTGTTCCTACCATGACTTTTCCGGCAACTGCGGAGATTGTCTACTATTTTGAAGCGAAACCTGTGTTTGTAGACGTAGAACCGGAAACCCTTAATATCTCAATTGACGGAATTCTTAAAGCTATCACCCCGAAAACAAAAGCAATTATTCCTGTACATTACGGTGGTCAGCCTGCCGATATGGACGAAATTCTTGAAATAGCTAAAAAATTCAATTTAACCGTTATAGAAGATGCGGCGCACGCTTTACCGGCGCTCTACAAAGGTAAAAAGGTTGGGAATATAAGTGATATAACCTGCTTTAGTTTTTACGCGACGAAAACATTAAGTACAGGCGAAGGGGGAATGATTTGTACGAATAACGAAGAACTCGCCGAACGAACTCGCTTAATGCGTATGCACGGCATGAGCAGAGACGCGTGGAAACGTTACTCTGATTCTTGTTCTTGGTATTATGAAATTATTGGTCCCGGATACAAATATAATTTTACAGACCTTCAAGCTTCTTTAGGATTGGCCCAGCTGCGCAAAGTGGATTCGATGTGGCAAAGAAGAAAAGAAATTGCAGCGCTTTACACTGAAGGGCTTAAACATAATGACTTTCTGACCAAACCACTAATTAAATCCGACAGAGAGACGGCTTGGCATTTATTCCAGATACAACTTAATCTTGAAAAAATAACAATTTCAAGAGATCAGTTTATTAATGAACTTAAAGATTTAGGCGTAGGCACCGGTGTTCATTTTATGCCGGTACATCAACATAAATTTTATCGTGACTCGCTCAATCTTTCCAATGATGATTTCCCTGTAGCCAACGATGCGTTTGATAGACTTATATCGCTTCCTATTTATCCCGGTCTTTCCGATCAACAAGTTTTTAAAGTGGTCGAATCGGTAAACCACCTTTCAAAAAAATTTAGCAGCTAACTCTTCATTTTTGGTTATGGGAAAAGAAGGAAGTTTTATTAAACGTTTTTCCGACATAATCCTCAGTTCAATCATTCTCCTAGTTACTCTTCCATTTTTAATCATAGCCATGATAGCGATAAAACTTGAGAGTCCCGGGCCGGCGATTTTTATTCAGGAAAGAACAGGCAAAGATGGGAAACCATTTAGAATGTTTAAGCTTAGAGGTATGATACAAAATGCTTTAGAAGTTGGGCCAAATCTTACGCAAAGAAATGACCCACGACTAACAAAAACAGGCAAGTTATTCAGGCGGCTGAGTATTGATGAGGTTCCGCAGTTCATTAACGTTCTCAATGGAACGATGTCTATTGTTGGTCCCCGTCCGGAAATAACCGATATTACCGCACATTATAACAGCAAGCAAAAAGAAGTGTTTAAATTCAAACCGGGCATAACCGGAATCTCGCAAATCAATGGAAGGCAGACCCTCACTCCTGAGCAAAGAACGCAAATGGAAATAGATTATTACAGTAACGCCACTTTTTATTCTGATTTGTTAGTACTCATGAAAACTCCTCTTGTCATTCTCAGCAACGAAGGTAACATTTAATGAAAGCAAAAACTATTTTGCTTTTTCTCCTCTGTTCATTCCTCATGTATTCTCAGAATTTATCGGTTCGTGCGGGACACCCGGTGTACGATTTCTTAAACAAATTACGGGTAAAGGGAGTGCTTCCTTATTACGATGATGTGGTGCTGCCGCTTACCAGAAGCGATATCCTTTCTGAATTGAAAGTAGTCCAAAAGAAGAAAATTAATCTTTCAGCTCTTGAAATTGCTCAACTGAATTTTTATCTCGACTGGTTTAGTTCTGATACGCAAAAAGGAAATTCCTTTTTTTCTGAAGATTCATTTAAACTTACTAACCATTTTTTCAACGAAACGGAAAATTACGCTTACCTTTATCATGATTCTCTTGTAACATTCTCCGTTGCGCCAATCGTAACTTTTAAGGATGTATACTTGAAAAGTCCGGTTTCCGATAAATTATCCTCACTTTTAATTTCGTACGGCGGAGCGTTTTCATTTGAATATGATTCTTGGTTCTCCGGTTACTTTGAGGCGTGGAATGGTTTTCAAGGGGGAAGCCGAACCGCAGCTTTAACCGATCAAAGGGTAGCACAGAGTTATTCCTTTAACAAAACGGGTTTAAGTTATTTTGATCAAACAACCGGTTATCTCACCTTAAAAAAAGGAATATTTAAATTACAACTCGGCAGAGAAAGAATTCTGTGGGGAGCAGATAGACTTAATCCAATGATCTTTTCTCAATCTTCCCAAACGTTTGATTTTGTAAAATTTGATTTCTCCTACAAACATTTTACTTATACATTTTTGCACGGATGGCTGGTACAGCCGACTAATACAGCTTATATCGACTCACTTGGTTATGATGTAAAGACGAGAAATTCCAAATACATCGTTTCTCAACGGTTTGGATTTCAACCGTTGCCGAACTTATCAATCGGTGTGGGGCAGCAGTTGATATACGCAAATCGTCCGGTGGAATTAGCTTATCTGACTCCATTCATCTTTTTAGAGTCCGCACAACGATCGCTGAATGATCTGGATAACGGATTTCTCAACTTTGATGTTAGATATCGCCCCCAAAATGGAATCGAACTGAACGGAACACTTACACTTGATGACTTGAATTTTGAATTTCTTAAAAAGGGGAAATGGAACTCAGCCGGGAACAGGTTAGCGTGGCAAACCGGATTCACAATCTCAAACCCGATTCTTCCCGAGCAATTTGTGGTTATGGGAGATTATATGCAGATAAGACCATACACGTATTCACATCCTAACGGTGGTGAATCGCTGACCTATACAAATAATGGTTTTCCTTTAGGTGTAAGTCTCCAACCCAATTCAGCAATGATCACGTTAAAAGGTATCTACGAAATTTCACCTAAACTTGCGTTAAGTCTGCAATACAAGAATATAAAACACGGAGATAATGTTGTAGATGCAAATGGAACTGTGGTAACAAATGTCGGTGGCGATGTGTTAACAAGTTACCGTAAATATTTTGCTTCTGATGGGTCGAATGTTTCTTTGTTTGATGGAGTAGTCACTACATCTCAGCAGTATCAATTTACTCTGCAGTATTTGCTCTCTTATAATCTAAATCTTCTGGGGGACTTGAGTTACCTACAAAACAAAAGTGATACAAAAGAAAAGACCTCGCTCTCAATTTTTGTTCAGTTGAATTATAACTTTTTCTGAGAAAAGGGGAGTTTTTAGCCTTGTATCTGAACAAGACAATTTAAAAATTATAGTCAAAAAATTAACATTATATGAAAATACTCTTCAGTCTTTTATTCTGCGGGATCATATTTGCTCAATCAACGCGGGTTATTCAATCAACAAATGAATCAGTTACGGTTGAATTCGATTTTCGCGGGAAATACACACTTATTGATACACTCGTGGATGGAATAAAATATCAAAAAGTTAAAGGGAATAATTTAATTTCCGAAGGAGATGGAATACCAAGCTTACCCTATCAATATATTCAACTTGGGATTCAGAAGGGGATGGCAATATCATACGAAATTCTTGATGATCAAAGAAGTATTCTAAAGAATAAATTTTTAATCCCCGAAAAAAAACAAATTATTAAAGAAAATGTTTCATTTAAACAATCATACTATCAAAGCAATGAATTTGTCCCTATAAACCCAGTTCTTATTCTCCCTACGTTTCAATTTCGGTTGGCTACAATTCAACCAATCAAAATCGCCCCAATTCAATTCAATCCTAACACAAGAGAAATTATTTTGCACAATAAAATGACGGTTAAGTTTCTTTTGGGTCGTTCAACCGGGCAATTGAATGCATCAAGGTTTGCTGACGGAATGACGGATGATTACCTCAAAACGAATGTGATTAACTACGATGTTTCGAAAAATTGGGTTTCCTCAAGAACCTCACTTAAGAAAAAATCCAGCAATTATTGGTATAACCCGAAGTTGACATGGGTAAAATTGTTTCTGAAGAATGAGGGAGTTTATAAAGTCACTTATGCAGAACTGTTTGACAAATATCCGACAGAGATTCAAAATATCGATATCAACAAACTACGTTTATTCAATGATGGAAATGAGCTTCCACTGGAAATATTTGATGATGGTGATGGTATCTTTAATCATAACGATTATTTTAGATTTATCGGTGGCCCACCATCGCCCTCTCCATATTGTACTCTAAATATCTATAGCACAACAAATGTTTATTGGCTTTCGACGAACGATGCAACAGATGGACTTCGTTATGCTTCGATTGATGGTTATCAGGATGGTTGGAATAATACTTTTCAACAAAGTCTCGCTACGCTTCACTATGAAAAGGATTCGATATACGAGCATCTTGGTTTGGCGCCTGATGGGAAAAGAGATTATTGGTTTTGGGGGAGAGTGAGTGGTATTAACGGACAACAAACAGAAGTTTTTGCAGCTCCATTCCCTGCATTACCCGAGTACTTTTCTGATTCGTCTTTTTTTAATCTAAGAGTAAATTTACACGGGATAACTGCTCCAAATCCAAATCCAGATCATCGAGCAAAAATTTATTTAACAAGTCAAGTGATTGATTCTATCGATTGGGATGGACAAACTCAGGTTACTTTTTCTAAAAGACTTGATAACCGGGTAATTGGAATATTTCCCGAAAATAATTTGCAAGTTACAACCGATGGATCATTGGTGCGAAATTTAGTCTATCCTGATCAATCGTTATCTGATGATATTCGAGTGAACTGGTTTGAATTCGATTATTGGAGAGAAAACAGGGTGAATGGGACTTATTATCATTTTAAATCTTCACCCCAGATGTTTGGGAAAACACGGTTTAGTATATGGAATTGGTATGCTGACGATCTTGAGGTACTGATTCCCAAAAGGAATGAGGTCCTGAAAAATTGTAACATCACACAAAATATATATAAAGAAGTTTTATTTGTTGATAGCGCTTCTACACACACAGATTATTACTGTACGAGTTTATCCAATTTTTTAACAATTGACTCTTCGGAGGTCGATGCCCCGTCGGATTTGCGAAATCCAGACCAAAAAGTTGATTATTTAATTATTACTCACAAGGATTTTCTTTCTGTTGCGGAAAAGTTAAAAAATTTTAGAGAGCTTAACTTCCCCGACACCACAATCGGAGTTCCTAACATTCAGGTTGTAAAAATTGATGATATTTATGATGAATTTTCATATGGGTTGCTTAGTCCGTTTGCCATAAGGGATTACCTAAAGTATGCGTTTGAAAACTACGCCGGAAAACCGGTTTCCTATGTAGTTCTCATTGGCGATTTGAATTCTGATTATCGGTATATACAACCGAACGGTCGAAAGAATTTTATTCCTTCGATGCCATATCATTCTTTGACCTATGGTTTAGCAGCTAGTGATAACATGTTTACCGCAATTCTCGGTGATGATGTCGTACCAGATATTTCAATAGGAAGATTGTCATGTGAAACGCTTGAGGAGGCAAACATTTTATTTGATAAAATAAAAAATTATCCAAGTGATGCGGGAAAAATTTGGAAGCAGAATACATTATTGGTATCGTCAGGTCAAAATTATGACGATGAGATTTTTTTCGGATTTAACGAACAGAGCAATAACTTAGAAAAAAACTTTATCAAACCGAACGGTTTCAGTACAAAAAAAATATTTCGTTATCCAAAAGGTGAAGATCAAATTCCGTTTCAAGGAGATGGACCTGATATCAGAAAAGCAATTGACAGCGGGTCAGTGATTATGAATTACTATGGCCATGGTGGAGGATATCAATGGGATTTAGTATTTCTTAATGATGATATTTATATGCTTAATAATGGAGGAAGACTTCCTTTTATTTCTAGCGTTACATGTTATACTGCCCATTTTGATAATCAGAACGTATTCGGTGAACAATTTGTTAAGGTGCCCGGAAAAGGGGCAATTGGTTTCTGGGGGAGTTCGGGATTAACGATTTTCGATGCGGGTGTTTGGTTGAACAATAGATTTTTTACAGAAGTATTCCAAAATCGCAATCAAATTGTTGGCAAAGCAATTCAATTTGCTAAGAATGCTAATTATAATTCGGGAACTTTTGCTGATGAAATTGCGCTTGCAACTTACTTGGGTGACCCCGCACTCGAATTAGCTCTACCGAAGTTTCAAGACTACGCTGTTTCTGAAAAAAATATTGCCATTGACAAGAAGTTTCCGCTCATAGGCAAAACAGTAGCAGTGAGTGCCAAATTCGATAATCTTGGTAGAGGCGAATCAAATGACTCGGTTTTAGTGCAGCTATTATTGGATGGGCCCGAAGGGCAAATTCTTATAAACGAAAAACACATACCTGTTTTTGCTCTTGCTGATTCAGTTACTTTTAATTGGACACCAGAAGTTGCGGGGACAAATCAATTGGTGATAAAAATTAATAGTGATAAACACATCTTTGAAAATGACTATTCGGACAATACATGTACAAAATCATTCTTTGTTTATAAAACAAATGAGCCAAATATTGTATCTCCACCCAATGGATTTGTTTCTAACACTTCAAAGATTGAATTTTTAATTGCCGATATAGGGGAATTTATTGATAAACATTTGCTGTATGAAGTTCAAATTGATACCTCGCTTTCTTTTGTAACTCCCCTTCAATCGCTAAAGAACTTGGTCCCTGAGAATGGCTATCTACGGGTTAATTCGACAAATCTTGATTCGGGGTTTTACTTTTGGAGAACTCGAAGCAGAGAAGGAAATGATTCGAGCAGTTGGAGTACGGCAAGAACTTTTTCTGTTACTCAATCGACTACTGGAGAGATTCTTTTCCAAAAAAAACAACTCAAACTTTTTGGGCTATCAAATGTCTTTTATAATGATTCGTCTGGTGGATTAAATCTGAATACATCCTTTCTTCCTCCAAAGCCGAATAACGCTACTTTTGTGAGCAAATTTTTGCCTTCTTTGCCAAATACTATTACCAATTTAACTGCCTTAGCGACCGATGGAAAGTTCTTGTATGCAGGATCTTTGGCTTATTACAATAATGGCGAACCATCAAAAATTTACAAAATAGGACTCGGCGGAGAAACTGTACAAGGGCAAAATTATGGTGAGGTCTCATCAATTCCCGTACTTCTGAAACATTCAATGATTTATTTTCAAAACAGTTTATTTATTGCGTCTGGTTTATCACATTCGTTAATTGACCTAAATTTAACGACACAAGATACACTGTCGATTCAGCTTGCAGATGGATTGCTGAATGATAATTCGGTGGAAGCAGATGGGGGGATATACTTAAGTACTGATGGTAAATATGTCTACAATTTAGGAATTCAAGATTCATTAGGAAATAAAAAATATAAGCTTAGATTCTTCGACCCCAATAAAAATTGGTCTAAAGTGAAACCCGACATGGAATTATCTGGCACAAGTTATACTTATTTCAGTAGTTTTTTCATTGTCGATAATTACTTGTATACTACTGAATATGCGGATGCAAATTATATGCGGAGATACAATTTAAATGATGGAAATTTTGAAGAAGAATGGATGGCTTTTACTCCTTTCAAAGGGTACTATTGTTGGGTATACGATAAACCTAATAACTTTGTCTATACGGTAAACAAACCGGGACAAGATCCAACTGTAACGAGATTCAAAGGAAAATTCAAGAATTCAACCGGGAGTTTTATCTCAGCAGAATTGGGACCCGCTAAAAAATGGAAGAGTTTGAGCTATGTACTTGATAAACTTGTTGCTGCTTCAAATTCATCAGTGAAGCTGGAAAAATTGAATAATGAGACCCACAAATGGGAGCTACTCTTAGACAATGCACCACCTTTCACGAGGTTAGATACACTCTTAATCCCAAGGAATTCTTTATTAAGATTAAATGTGGATTTGAAAGATACTTCAACGGTTTTCTCACAAGTGTTTAATTTTACGCAACTCTCTTGTGATTATACTTTGCCGACAGAACTGACAGTCTCTAAAAACAGTTTAATCATCACCCCCGATTCCTTACTTCAAGGTTTTCCTATAACAGTTAGACTCTCGGCGACAAATATTAGTTCTACACCATCGGATTCTTTTCTCGTAGAATGCTATCTTGATGATTCTACACTTCCATTTTACTCTACTAAGACGGCGCTAAAAGTGGATTCTTCAGTTTCCTTTACAACAGCATTTCAAAGTGACAAAATTGGAGACATCCACTCTTTTAAATTAAAAATTATTCCTAATGAATCAGAACAATTTTCATTTAACAACTTTCTTGAAAAACCTTTTTACGTTGCGTATGATACCGTACGACCAGCTGTGAAAGTTTTAATAGACGGGAAAGAGATTATTGATGGAGATATTGTTTCGCGTAGTCCGTTGTTTGAGGTTTCTTTAACAGATAATTCCCCTCTGCCTATTCCGAAAACAAATTTTTCAATCGCGGCTGACGATGTTCCTGTGGATGTTGAAACGCTGCCGGATTCGATTGTTCCGTATCCAAATAATGAAACCGTATTGAAATGGAAATCATCTCCACTTAAAGAAGGGATGCATACGCTTGGTGTCTTTGCGAAAGATTCCTCAGGAAACTATTTTGCTTCTTCGGTAAAGCGGACGACCTTCTACGTCTATGAGACGAATGATTTAAAAAATGTTTACAATTATCCTAATCCGTTTCGCTCACAAACTCATTTTACTTTTGAGCTCCGCGGAGAACAAAAACCGGATGAGATTGTAATAAAAATTTTCACGATAGCCGGCAGATTAATCAAAGAGATTAAACCTGAACCAAGTGAATATTCCGTTGGGTTTAACAAAATATTCTGGAACGGCAAAGATCAAGACGGCGACCCGATTGCCAACGGTTTATATCTCTATAAAATGATTGCAAAATTTCCCGATAAAACCGTAACAACCACGCAAAAACTTGTAAAAATGGAATAACTGCAGGTTTCTTACTAAGCAGGAAATGCTTAATTTTACAATAATAATTACGAGGAAATCATGTGCGGAATTGTCGGTTATATCGGAGAAAAAAATGCCATCCCGATTCTAATCCAGGGACTCAAAAGATTGGAATACAGAGGGTATGATTCTGCCGGTTTAGGCTTCTTCTCCGATGGTAAATTAACCATCGTAAAGAATAAAGGAAAGGTTTCACTCCTCGAAGATAAGATTAACGGTAACAGCCATCAAGCTACTACCGGAATCGGACATACAAGATGGGCAACACACGGCATTCCGAACGAAACAAACGCACATCCGCATTTCAACAAAGAAAAAACTCTTCTCGTTATCCATAACGGTATTATCGAAAATTATCAACCGCTTAAAAAAATTTTAATAGGTGACGGTTACGAATTTAAAAGCGAAACCGACACCGAAGTGTTGGTTCATCTTATCGACAGTTTTATCAAAAAAGGATATAACCTCCTCGGCTCTGTACGGCATGCGTTAAATGAGGTTGAAGGAACGTACGGACTGGCAGTACTTTCAACTACCGAACCGGATAAAATTATTGCTGCCAGAAAAGGCTCCCCGTTAGTGTTGGGTATTGGAGATAATGAAAATTTTATCGCGTCCGATGTTTCCGCTTTAATAGCTCACACAAAACAAGTAGTCTACCTGGATGACGGCGAAATTGCGGAGGTATATAAAGATCACTTCTGTACAAAAACCATTGCTGATCTTGAAATTAAAAAAGAAATTATTGAAGTGACTATGTCGCTTGACGAAATTGACAAGGGCGGTTTTACAACATACATGTTGAAAGAAATCATGGAACAGCCGGAGTCTGTAAAGAATTCCATGAGGGGACGATTAGTCTATAATGAAGGAACTTCCAAACTTGGTGGATTGGAAAACGTCATCCATAAGTTGAGCAACTCAAAACGATTTATCATTTGCGCGTGCGGAACATCGTGGCATTCCGGCATGGTTGGAGAATACATGTTCGAACAGTTTCTCAGAATACCGACTGAAGTTGAGTACGCTTCCGAATTTCGATACCGCAATCCTGTAATTCATCCTGACGATACAATATTTTTCATCTCGCAATCCGGTGAAACGGCAGATACCCTTGCGGCCATGCACGAAGCAAAACGAAAAGGCGCTTTGGTTATCGGAATCTGTAATGCTGTTGGCAGTACTATTGCCCGCGAAAGTGATGCGGGTGTTTATATCCACGCGGGACCGGAAATTGGCGTTGCTTCCACAAAAGCATTTACGGCACAACTTTCCGTCTTCGCGCTTATCACCCTTCTTCTTGCCCGAAGAAAAGACATGAGTTTGATTGACGGGAAAAAAATGGTTGAAGAATTTCAATCCATCCCCGAAAAAATTGAAAAAATTTTGAAGTTAGAAAAACAGATTGAAGCGATTGCCGAAGAATTTAAAAACGCAAAAAACTTTTTATATCTCGGTCGTGGATATAATTTTCCGGTCGCTCTTGAAGGAGCTCTTAAATTAAAAGAAATTTCTTATATCCACGCGGAAGGGTACCCCGCTGCGGAAATGAAGCATGGACCTATCGCCCTTGTTGATGAAAACATGCCGGTAGTGTTTATTGCACCCAAAGATTCAACGTACGACAAAATCGTATCGAATATTGAAGAAATAAAGGCGCGGAAAGGAAAAGTAATCGCCATTGCCAATGAAGGCGATAACGATATAGACCGCTTTTCCGATTACGTTATCAAAATTCCTGAAACCATCAGGATGCTGATGCCTATGTTAACCGTTATTCCTCTTCAACTTCTAGCGTATCATATCGCTATGAAAAAAGGTCTCAATGTTGACCAACCAAGGAATTTAGCCAAAAGCGTAACAGTAGAATAACAACAAAAAGGACCCCTTATGGAAAAGAAGAATGTCCTCATTATGGGTGCCGCAGGACGTGATTTCCACAACTTCAATGTCTGCTACAGAGACAACGAAGCTTATAATGTAGTTGCATTTACAGCTACACAAATTCCCAATATTAACGATCGACTCTATCCGGCAGAGCTCGCCGGAAAATTATACCCACAAGGTATAAAAATCTATGATGAAGCTGAGCTTCTCAGTTTAATTAAAAAATTTAATGTGCATGAAGTGATTTTCTCATACTCAGATGTTCCTTTTTCTTATGTAATGACGAAAGCATCAATAGTGAACGCAGCAGGAGTTTCATTTAAACTTCTTGGCGCTGAAGAAACGATGGTGAAAAGTACCAAGCCGGTAATTTCGATAATTGCCGTTCGAACCGGAAGCGGAAAGTCGCAAACCTCCAGAAAGATTGTATCGATTTTGCGGGAAGCCGGCAAACGTGTCGTCGCTATCAGACATCCCATGCCGTACGGCGATCTGGTAAAACAAAAAGTACAAAGATTCGGCTCGATTGAAGATTTGAAATTTCATAACTGCACAATAGAAGAAATAGAAGAATATGAACCGCACATAGTTAATGGCGGCGTGATATATTCCGGTGTTGATTACGAGGCAATTGTAAGACAAGCCGAACAAGAGGCGGATGTAATTATTTGGGATGGCGGAAATAATGATTTCCCGTTCTATCATTCCGATCTTACTTTTACGGTTGTTGATCCGCTGCGTGCCGGAAATGAAATGAATTATTATCCCGG
>Ga0172369_10000734_pt1 | contig 48585 bp, 42 predicted proteins | sample LakKiv25m_FD_114539 | JGI IMG/M metagenome (GOLD analysis project Ga0172369, IMG submission 114539) | Freshwater microbial communities from Kabuno Bay, South-Kivu, Congo - kab_022012_11.25m | ecosystem: Environmental > Aquatic > Freshwater > Lake | place: Democratic Republic of the Congo...
ATCCTGGGTGAGGGGGAGGAGGCCTGGTTGTTAATAATAAGGTTAGCAATCCACATTACACTCCCCCTCGCCCAGGATTGGGAGAGGGGGCCGGGGGGGAGAGGGCTTGAGCGAAAGTCCTGTACAATATCCAATGACACGCTGCTCTCCTCTATGGCTGGGTTTGTTGTATGTGAGGCAAAAGGGTCAGATACATTCGAGTATATACTTCGGGACTGGACCGGCAAGGAACAATGGCGCTTGAAAATATCCCCTCCACCTCATTCGTCACGAGTATGGGACGTATGGGATATTGTCTCATCATTATCACCTGATGGCCAAATTTTCGCAGTCGCAATACCCTCAAAGAAGGAGTGGCATATTCAGACCTACCAGAATGGCGGCGATTTACATAATTTCATTTTGCCATTCGGTGATTGTGATTTAAAGTTACGGGCATTGAATAATCGGCAGGTTTTTGTCTGGCAGCAATATTCCAGCGCCAGGTCTGTCTACCTCCTCGAGCAAAGCCATGTCGTGGCGCAAGGCAATTTCCCTTTCGAAGGATATATCTCACCAGACGGCAAAGCTCTTGTTTCCGAAGATGGCGATTATGCATATGTAGAGATCCACGGTACGAAGATTGTTACTTCACATATCCAAAAAAAACTTCCCATTGATCAGGGATCAGGCGTTCTCTGTGCGGAGGGGTGCATTCTTGCATCAGACGGTGCTGTTTACGATCGTTCAGGATTGATCGTCAATGCCGGGGGGTGGGAGCATGAAAATATCACATTCGATGGAAGATACACCTTGCAATGGCAAAATAATGGGGAAAGGGCTCGCGTCTATTCCCCGGTCACCGGGGATGCATGGGCGTTTTCCATGAAATACGTCGAAGGTTTCGGAAAAGGTGGATGCGCCACCCAGGATGGACGGCATGCGATAATAACAAGAACAGTGCTGCCGGATTCCATCTCGAATTTGATATACTCAATTCCATTTGTAAATGATTGGTTAGAATGGGAACAAAATGTTCAGTTCGCTTTGATAGAGAAACCCGGGAAAACCCGTGCAGTCATTTCCTCGAGCCAGATTTACAAAGATGATGAAAATCTTATATCCTTTGAACTCTCACCGGATGGACGCTCGATTGTATGTTACTATAACGGGGGAAACACTATACGAGAAAATTGCTCCCTGTATCGCTGGTAATTCTCCTCTACTGCCACAGTTGAAAAATACCGTTTCATACTTATGGTAGGGGCGATTGCCAATCGCCCCTACCAGCACGCACCGGCAATCAAAAATACTGGTATACTCTACCTATGCCCGACAGCACGCTCCACATCACCGTAAAGCCGAAGGCGCCGCGCAACGAAGCGGCACGAACGATAGAGGGCGTGGTGGTGCGTGTAACCGCGCCGCCGGCGGAGGGGGCGGCTAACGCGGCGGTGATTGAAACTCTGGCGAAGGCGCTGGGAGTGCCAAAGTCGCGGCTGGCGATTACCGCCGGCGCGACCGGGCGCGTTAAGCGCGTGGCGGTGCGCGGACTGGCGCAGGAGGAGCTCGATGCCCGGCTCGAACGACTACCCGCCGGTTGAGACCCAAACAGGAACCGTCAACATGAAACCAACGACTTCGAACTTCGAACTCCAAACTATGCACGACTTCATCGACCTGTTTCTCGAGCACCTCTTATTGGAACGCGGGCTGGCGACGAACAGCCTGGCGGCATACCGGCGTGATCTGCGCGACCACGCCGGGTTTCTGCGCGAGCAATGCGGCAGGACGGCGGCGGGCGAGGTGACGGAGGGCGATATCATTCGTCACCTGTCCGCGCTTCACCACGCCGGCGCCGCCACCGCCACTATCTGCCGCAAGCTCACCACCGTCAAGCAGTTTTACCGCTACCTGGTGGCTGAACGCCACCTGGCCGCCGACCCCACCGCCAACGTCGAGGCGCCGCGCCAGGTGAAGAAGCTGCCCGCCACCCTCACGCTGGACGAGGTCGAGCGGCTGCTGGCCGCCCCCGATGCCGGCAAGCTCGCCGGGCTGCGCGACCGGGCGATGCTCGAAGTTCTCTACGCCACCGGCCTGCGCGTCAGCGAGCTGGTCAATCTGGCGCGCGGCGATGTCAATTTAAAAATCGGCTTCGTGCGCTGCGTGGGCAAGGGCAACAAGGAACGCATCGTGCCGCTGGGCTCGGTGGCCGTCGGGTCGCTGCAGCACTACCTTGCCGCCCGCGAAGATGACGCGCCCGTACTGTTTCCGGGCCGTCGCCGGCGCCCCATCACCCGCGCGGCGTTCTGGCAGACAATCAAGCGGCTGGCGAAACGCGCCGGCATCCTCAAGGACATCTCGCCGCACACGCTGCGCCACTCCTTTGCCACCCACCTGCTCGAGCGCGGCGCCGACCTGCGCGCCATCCAGGAAATGCTCGGCCACAGCAGCATCACCACCACCCAGATTTACACCCACGTCAGCGCCGACTTCCTCCGCGAAGTCTATGTGGGAGCGCATCCCCGCGCACGGCGGGAAAAAACCGATTGATCTTTCTCTTCCTCTTTCTCTTCCTCTCCCCCGTTTCCACCAAAGCTGAGTAAAAGAACCCCCGAACCTCCCTTGACCAAAATCCGCCAACTCCGAATTTCGAACTTCGAACTTCATGCAACCATCATTACAGACGCGCGTATATGAAGATAGCGAAGTGGACAGCGACACCCCCCGGAGTTGTCCGAGCAGTGTCAGTCGGTTCGCGCGCACCCCTTGGAGGGTCGCGAACAGAGTTAAAAGGGAGGAAGCTATGCGATTACACACTATTTTAACCATGGGGCTGGCGGCACTGCTGGCCATGGCACTGACGGCGCCCGTGCCGGCGCAGGTTGACGGCAAGGCGAAGGACCGCAGCCTGCGCGGCCGGGTCGAGGTGCGCATCAACGTTCAGACACAGAAAACCCCGGACGAGGAACGCATATATGAGTCCTGGTTCGGCGGGCAGGTGCGGGGATACGACGCCATCGACGACGAGACGGGCGAGCGCCTGAATTCGCTGCTTTACATCGTGCAGGAAGTGCAGGGCAACCAGCTCTTCGTGTCGAGCCGTTCCCGCAACCGGGAGATGGTCCAACTGAGCAACCGGACGAAAGTAATTTTCCAGGAGATTACCCCGAGCTGGACCCCGCCGGGATTCAACCGGAAGAGAGGCCCGCTGGGCGGTCTTTTCGTTGCCAACCGCATTCGCCCCGGCGACCTGGTGATCCTGGAAGGCATGCTGACGGGCCAGGGCAACCTGCTGGCTACCCGCGTCCGCGTGGTAGGCCATGCCTGGGGCTGGTACGATGACGATGATGACGACGATTACTACGGGCCCGTCAATTACGGTAATCGCGCCTGGGGCGAAGTGCGCCTGGTCGATGCCCGCCGCAATTCCGTCGAGGTGCGCGCCAATATCGGCTACATCACGCTGACGCTAAGCCGCGACGGAAATGTGCAATACAAGGGTCGCGAATACCGCATCACCAATCTGGAAAAGGGCGACCGCATCGTGTTCTACTACGAGCAGAACCGCGACAATAATGGCCGGTCAATCGAGGCGTATCTCATCGTGGCGCTGGAGGGCAACGACGGCTACCCGCGCGGCGACGAGCGCTACTGGACCGATCCGGCGGGAAATGACCGAGAGAACGATCGGGATCAGTATCGGAACGCCGACGACTGGGTGGAAGGCAGCCTGGATTACATCGACATCGGCGTCACCTTCAACAAGCTGGTGCTGCGCGTGCAACACGGCAAACCAAGTGTTTTCTACCTGCCGAAAACGATGCCGGTCATCGACGAGGACGGCAGCCGCATCTCCATCCGGGAGCTGCGCGACGGCGAGAAGCTCCGGGTGTATTATACGGAGATGGACGGAAATTACTACGCCACGCGGGTCATGGCGCGGTAACCCCCCCTTCAACGACACTCTGACAATCGCGCGCCCGCCTACCGGCGGGCGCGCAATCGTTTCGGTAGGGGCGAAGGGCCTTCGCCCCTACCAGGCATAACCGACTGCCCCTCGCCTGAAGGTGTGGGAGAGGGAAACCGGGCTTACGGGGCGGCGGATACCTATCAAGCTCGCGAGTCATCCTTCTCGAAGAAGACCAGTGTAGGCGTTCCCTGCTCGACGAAGATTTCCTTGACGACCCAGCCATCCGTTACCATTTTATCGATGGCGAAGGCAAGCGTCTCCAGCACGCGGTGAGAACTGCCGGGGTTGGTGATATTCTGTGTGCCTTCCGTTGTCCACATCGACCACGCGTTATGCGCGGGCGAGAGGAAGGCATGTCGTTTTATGCCGGTTGCAATAGTCATGCGTGTTCCCCTTTATGATTTCTTCCCCGCTCTCCATGCCGGCGCGGGCCAGCTTTCGGAGACGGGCTACATCAGGCAATGCCATCGCCATCGGAATGCCGATTATGACGATAAACAGACAATAAGTCATGTGCTGCCGTGGCCGGCAACACGCACTACACCAACATGTTAGCCATTATGCGCTATATTCGGAAATCGCGCTACCCTTTCGTATCCTTTTTTTGCGATTTGTGCGATAATTTTATTTGGCGGTCCCCGGCAGACCGCGGATAGTCCGTCGAATATGTCCGACATCCTCCCGATCGAAGAGTTGAAACAGCGGCTGGCCGACGTGCGCGGCGAGATGGCCGATGCCGCGCGGCGCGCGGGACGCGCCGTGGAAGACGTGCGCCTGGTAGCGGTGACGAAAACCCACCCGCCCGCCTTGCTGCGCGCGGCGGTAGAAGCCGGTATAACGGAAATCGGGGAGAACTACGTGCCCGAAGCCGCGGCGAAATTCCAGGCGCTGGGATGGCCGGAGGCGGCATCGGCCCCCACGCCGCCGGCTATCCGTCACGCAATCGGCCACCTGCAATCAAATAAAGTGCGCGCCGCCCTGCGCTGGTTCGAAGTGATCCAGACGGTGGACTCGCGGGCGCTGGCCGAGCGGATAGATCGCATCGCCGGCGAGTTGGGCCGCTCGCCGGTACCGGTGCTGCTGCAGGTGAATACCAGCGGCGAATTACAAAAATTTGGATTTTGTTTCGAAGAAGTCAAAGGAGTTCTTCCTTGTCTGGCGAAGTTAACGCACATTCAGATATATGGGCTGATGACCATCGGACGCTTCGATCCCGATCCGGAGGCCGCGCGGCGGGAGTTTATCGCCTTGCGCGCGTTGCGCGACCGGTTGCTTTCGGAGGCGCCGCCGGGAATTCGGCTGGATCAATTGTCCATGGGCATGAGCCAAGATTTCACTGTCGCAATTGAAGAAGGAGCGACCCTCGTGCGAGTGGGCAGCCGCCTGTTCGGACCGCGCCCGCTATAGTTACTAATCGTTGTTCCGCTTTTCCCGATTCGCGGACTGAATTACAGCCATGCCGCTCGTGGGCGGCATACTTACAGCACAAAATACGTAACGACTAAAGCAGTCATCACAGTAAGGAGGACCGTTATGGCCTCAGGCAACCCGCTCAGAAAAATCGTCGATTGGTTCAATGCGCAGGATGTCGTGGATGAAGAATTCGACGATACTGAACCAACCGCTCCACCGCCGATACCGGATCATTCCCAGAAGCGCCAGCGTCATCTCACACTACGCGGCTCGTCCGAGGGGGGCATGGAGATCCGGCATCCGCGGAATCTGGACGATCGCATGGCCATCGGCATGGACTTGAAACACCGCCGGATGGTCACGCTGGACCTGACTCATTTGCCGGATACCGAAGCTCGCTTTTTCCTCGAATTCATTTATGGCGTTGTTTTCGCCCTGGACGCCACCGCGGAGAAGGTGACGGATGGCATTTACCTGCTGGCGCCGCCGGGAGTTTCCGTCCGCAATGACGTGGAGGAATTACCGGACGAGCCGCAACGGGCCGCGGGCCGCGCGGGTCGCTCTTCACGCGAAGTACAGGAAGAATTGTTCTGGCAAAGCTGATCGGGCGGTATCGCACAAATACCGCAAGGTGAAGCAGGCGCTGTTTCGGCGCATGCCGGAAGCAACAGGTCGAGATCGCTCGGTAAGCTTCTGAAAACCGGGCATCTGCGGTGATCTGCGGGCGCGGGGTGGACGGAGGAACCGGGAGCTGATATGAAGCTGCTGATCATCGGCGCGGGGAATATGGGCGAAGCGCTGGCGCGCGGCATCGTGAACGCCGGGATGGTAGCTCCTGCCGACCTGACGCTGACCGATGTGGTCATTGAGCGCGCTCGCGCGCTGGCGGACGCGCTCGGCGCGCTGGCGGGCGCCGACAACTCCGCCGCGGCAGCCGCGGCGGATGTGGTGCTGCTGGTGGTGAAGCCGGCCCAGGTGGCGGGTGTCTGCCGCGAAATCGCTCCCGCCCTTCCCGCGGGCGCGGTCATCTTGAGCATCGCCGCCGGCGTTACCCTCAAGCACATCAGGGCCGTGCTCGGGCGGGACGATATACCGCTGGCCCGCGCCATGCCCAACACCCCCTGCCTGGTGGGCGCCGGAGCCACCGGCCTGGCGGTGGAACCCGAGATGAAGGCCGGGATGCACGATATGCTGGTGCGCCTGCTCACCGCCGTCGGCATCGTCGAGGAAGTGCCGGAGAAGCTGCTGGACGCCGTCACCGGTCTTTCCGGCAGCGGACCGGCCTACATCGCCGTGCTCATCGAGGCGCTGGCGGACGGCGGCGTGCTGATGGGCCTGCCACGCGCACAGGCGCAGCGGCTGGCCATCCAGACGGTGCGCGGCGCCGCCGCGCTGTTGCAGGAGACGGGCCGCCATCCCGCCGAAGTCAAGGATGCCGTAAGCTCGCCCGCCGGCACCACCATCGCCGGCCTGGCCGCGCTGGAGAAGGCGGGATTCCGCCACGCGGTAATCGCGGCTGTCAAGACCGGAGCGGAGCGCGCCCGCGAGCTATCCGGAGAATAGGAGGTCGTCATGCAACAACACTGGCTACTGGTGATGTTGCTTTATTTTGTGCTGGTCGGGATAGTGCTGGTTAACGTCATTTTATCATGGTTGCCCGGGAGCCAGTGGAGCCGAACAGGCCGCTTTTTGTTAAAAATAACCGAACCGCTGTTACAACCCTTCCGCCGCCTGCTGCCTCCGTTCGACTTTTCCACTTTCAGCATTGATTTTTCGCCGACGATTCCTTTGATCTTACTGGCTGTTACCTACTACATCCTGCGACGCATTGCATTGGGGTTCTGATTACCCGGCGGCGGGTAATATCATTTGCGAATCTATCGAAGACAGAAAAAAACTGCCATCGAGCGGCAGGGAGATAATATGGCCGAGATCACACCGACCGACATCGTCAATAAGGTATTTCGCGTTACCATGCGCGGGTATGAGCGCGACGAGGTGGACGATTTCCTGCAGCAGGTGTCCGACAGCCTGTATCGGGCGCTGGAGGAAAATCAACGCATGCGCGCGCAGATGGACGACCTGCGCGCGCAATTGCAGCATTACCAGGATACCGAAGACCTGATGAAGAACGCGCTGCTCCTTGCCGAGCGCGCCGCGGATGAAACTCGGCAGCGCGCCCACCAGGAGGCCGACCTGCTGCGCCGGGAAGCCGAAAGCGACCTTCACAAGGAACACACCACGCTGGAAGAGCTTCGCCAGTCGCGCCACCGCATGGTCGCGGAATTTCGCGCCGTGCTGCAGGCGCACCTCAACCTGCTTGATGCGCAGGAAGGTCGCCCGGCATCGGCGGCGCCGCGGGGAGAAGGCGGTTGATAGCTTTCGATGGATCGGAAGAGCAGCGTAATGGGGAAGATACTCCACCACCACCGGCGGCGGAGACGCCGTCGCCGACCGATCTCTCGCCCCGCGAGTATCCGCCGCTTATTCCTCCCGCCTCGCGCGAGCCGTGGTGGATGCTTGCGCTAGGATTGTGTTGCTTCCTGGCGTTGATGGGCCTGATCTGGTCCAACTACCGGATAGCGGACGAAAACCGGGGCGCGGACTTCTCAACCTTGTTATCGGCTCGCTTGAATACCCGCATCATCGAGTTTCTCCAGTATCACCGGCTGCAAGGCGAGCTGCCCAAATGGGCAATGGAGTCGTTCGGAGTCGAGGAGCTGGCGAAGCAAGCCGCCGGCGTTTGGCGGTCGATCAGCGAGGATACCTCGGATACCGACGGAGGATTGGCCGCGCTCAACGCCGCCGCCCTCTACCATGTCGCCGGGGACGACGCCTTCGCGCGGAGGATGATGGTCCTCGCCGCGCGGCGCGATCCCCAACGCGCGGCGCAGTATCAGGCATTATCACAGCTATACTTCGCCAGCCCGCGACCCGTGCGGGAAACCCCGGCAATCGATGGCATGCTGCGGCAAATATCGACCGGGCCGCTGGTGCGGGCGCGCAATGCCGAGCTGCGCGGCGACTCCGCCGCTGCCTTTGCCGCCTTGCTGCCCGGCGCGCGCGCCGGGCAGCGAATCGCCATCATATTCGGCGGAATGGCGGCGGTGATGGGCATCCTTGTGTTAAGCATGCTGCTGGCGCTGATCATCGCCGGCCCGCGTTTTTTTACCATGCTCTCCGAAGTCGGGAAGGCGCCGGGCGCCGAGACGCCATGGGGCATCGGCGCCGGCCTGATCGTCATCAGCCTGTCTTATTTCACCGTGTCTTTCCTGCACTCACTGCTGGGCAGCATGCTGTCGGCGCCGATAGACTCCGACGCCGAGTTGATGCTGAGCCTGATCGCCAATTTGCTGGGACCGCTCCTCATCATCAGCATATTCCTGCTGGCGCTCGGGCGGAAACCGTGGGAATGGGGTGTGCTCGGCTGGCTGCCCACCCGGCGCGGCATGCGCTACGGCATAGCGGCGCTGGCGCTGACCCTGCCGCTGATTGTCGTGGCGGGGATATTGTCTCAACGCATTTTCGGAGATCAGCAGGGCTCGCCTCCGCTTATACCCGATATGTATTCGACGGAAAATACATTGCTGCTGGGTATGATGATATTGACCGCCGTAGTCGTCGCCCCACTGGTGGAAGAAACGTTGTTCCGCGGCATTCTGTTCCGCGCGGCCAACGCGCAGCTGCCCTTCTGGACGGCGGCATTGGGGAGCGGTTTCATCTTTGCCGCCGGGCATTTTCTACTGTTGGCGTTGCTTCCCATCACCCTGCTGGGGGTGATTTTTGCCTTACTGACGCGCCGTTCGCAGAGTTTATTTGCATCGGCGGCGGCGCATGCCGGGTATAATGGCATAGTCACCGCCATAACACTGCTCCTTGCCTGGGCGTTGCGCGGGATGTGAGGGGGAGAAGAGAAGAAGAGAAGAGTGGAAGAATGGATGGAAGATTGGATGGATGGGTGGGTGATTGGATAGATGGGAACGGGGGAAGGACATGGTGAATGATTTTCGCGGGAAGGCATATACCGTGGCGGATGTTTCCGGCATCGAGAGGCATGCCTTGCGCATAGTGATCGCCGGCGGAGGCACCGGCGGTCATCTGTCGCCCGCTCTCGCCGTCGCGCAAACTTTACGGCAACTGCATCCGGACGCGCGGGTGCTATTCATCGGCGCCGCCGACCGGCTGGAAGCGGTGAAGGTGCCGGCGGCGGGCTTTGCCTTTCGGGCTATCTCCGTCCACGGCCTGGCCGGGCGGTGGACCTTTTCCGGCCTGCTGAAGCGGCTGCGCGGCGTGCTCGAAATCATCACCGGGCTGCCCATCTGGCAGTCGCTGTTCATCCTCAAACGCTTCGCCCCGGACGTGGTAGTGGGGACCGGGGGGTATGTGTGCGGGCCGGTGCTGGCCGCGGCGTGGCTGCGGCGCCACCCGGTCATCCTGGTCGAACAGAACGAAAAGATCGGCTATACCAGCCGCCTCGTTTCGCGCTTCATTCGGCTGGCGGTGGTGATCTCCGAGGAATCCGGCGCCTTTTTCCGCGCGCGCGGCATCCGCACCGAGGTGGCGGGCAATCCGGTGCGACCCGCCATCCTGACCACCACACGGCAGGAAGGCATCGAGGCATTCGGCCTGGAGCGGGACCGGCTGACGCTGACCATCGTGGGCGGCAGCCTGGGCAGCACCCCCATCAACGAGGCGGCGTCCGGCGCGCTGTGCCGGCTCGCGGAGGAGCACTGGTTCCGCGACGGCTGGCAGGTGGCGCACATCGTCGGGCCGAACCGGGGCGGCGGGCTGACGGCGGAGGATATTCGAGCGCACGGCCTTAATTATACCGCTTTCACCTTCGTGGACAACATGCATCACCTGCTGGCGGCGTCGGACGTCATCATCACCCGCGCCGGCGGCACCACGCTGGCGGAGATCGCCGCGCGCGGCATTGCCGCCGTGATTATCCCCTGGTCGGGCGCGGCGGACAATCACCAGACGCGCAATGCCCGGCCCTTTGCCGAAGCCGGCGCCGCCGTGGTGATCACGGACAGCGAGCTATCCGCTGATCGCCTGCTGGTCATTCTACACGAAATCCTGCCTGATCCGAGCAAACGAGCCCAAATGGCCGCCGCGGGCCGCCGCCTGGGCCGGCCTGAATCCGCGCAGCGCATCGTTGGCTTCATCGAAGAGCTGGCTCGGCCCCGCGCGCAGGCGCAGCCGCTAAGATAAAGCCCGGCGGAGACAGCGGAAAATACGATCCGAGGGGAACTGTCTCGTATTTTCCCCTCGGACTTAAGCTCCGTGACTGCCCCTCATGAAACTCGGTTATCTATTCATGCGGCATTTCGATGGAGCGCCATCAGGCGCTCGACCGCCTCGGGCAGCCATCCCGCGCCCCACAAATGCCGGTTATACTCGACCTCATTGCCGTAGTCGTGGGGAATCCCCAGCGCCAGCATCCGGTCGTGTATCGCCGTCACGTGATCTTTGAAGAGGCTGGAACCCATCAATACCAATCTTGGCTTTTTTTTTGCCAGCGCCGGGGCGCGCTCTTCCAGCAGTGTGGGAATATGATAACGCAGGTAGTTTTCAGTGGTGCCGTAGGTATCCTCCATGTTCCATCGATCCGGAGCCTGCAGCAGCATGGGAGCGTCCCAGGACGCTCCATATCCAAAAATGTCCGGATGCCGCAGCAGCAGGGAAAAGGCCGCCATGCCCGACTTGCTGAAGCCCAGCGCCAGGCGCGCCGCTGGCGTTCGGGGCACGGCATACCGCGCCTCGATGAGCGGCACTACGACGCGCAGCAGGTGGCTTTCCAGGGCGCGCGTTCGGTCTGTTGGGTGATCGGCAATCCACGGCCAGTTACTGAAAGAGGGCGCGACGCATACCACGCCGTATCGATTGGCGATGTCGAGTCTTCGAACTTCGAGGATGCCGTTTCCGCTCCGGTCGGCCTCCGGCGCGTCAGCCGGCAATCTCAGCAGGCCGCGCATTCCCGCGGTTACCGGCAGAATATACAGCGCCGGGCAGCCGGCGCCGCGCGGCGCCGACTTCGGAGTAATCACCTCCAGATATGTCACCGAATCCTGGTAAGGCGAGAATATCCGGTAGGTGATGATGCCGTCGTTGTTGAGCAATGGACCATGGATGCGTATCGCGTCAGGTGGCATTGATCTCTACCGCTTTCTCCTTCGCCGGATGTTCGAGTTCGTCGGGGCGATAGCGGACCATCAACAGCGTGGTGTCGTCATGCCGGCTTTCCGCGTGGGCGTGCTGCTGCACGGCGTCGAAGATATTGTCCACTATCGATTCGAGCGAAAGGCCGATCGCCACGCCGGCCATCACGCGCGCTTCCAGGTTCTGATAACCGAACTCTTCGCCGTTGGCGTCGCGCGCCTCCGTGATGCCGTCGGTATACAGGCATAATGTGTCGCCCGGCTCCAGCGCCTGCTCATCGGTCGGGTAGGTTGCGTCCGGGTCAATGCCGAGTACCAGCCCGTTCGTCTCGAGCTGCATCGTCTCCCGCGTGCGGTTGCGCGCGAAGATCGGCGGGTCCTGCCCGGCGTTGGCGTAGGAGAGCAGATGCCGCTGCCGGTCGATAATCAGCACGCAGGCCGAGATAAACATGTCCGGCTGGAGCTGGGGATAGACGATATGGTTCACGCGGGATAATATCTGGCCGGGATCGTCCCATACCTGCGATGCCGCCAGGAACGCCGCCTTGAACAGCGGCAGCTTGATGACGCCGCGCGTGGATTTGCCCGCCACGTCGGCGATAGCCAGCATGATGCGGCCGTCGGCCAGCGGAATCACGTCGTAAAAATCACCGCCGCCCTCGCGCAGCGCGGGCCGCCAGCGGGCCGCCAGTTCCAATCCCACCACTTTGGGGAGCTCCGCTGGGATGAGCAGCTCATACATCTCCTGCGCTGCGCGGAACCGCTCCTGGTATTTCGCCAGCAACACCTGCGAGCGCGCCCACTGCTCGCGCTCGCGCTTGTGGGTATCCACCACATATCCCGATGCCAGCGCGACGAGGAACAGGTAAATGATCTGTCGGTAAATGGCCTCCACCATTGCCAGCGCGTCGCCTTCGCTGAAGTGGAAGATGAGAATCAGGTATAACCCCGCAATCCCCGCGGCGGTGGCCAGCGCCCCGGTGATGCCGAACCACAGCGCGCCGACGATGATGATCAGGTAATAAAATGGTACCAGCGGTGAAATGCCCGCGTCCAGTCCCGTGCCCCAGGTAAAAAAAACCCAGGTAGTCACCAGCACTACGTCGAGAACGAGCATTACCTGGCGTTGAGCGTGAATGCGAATGCGGAGCAGCGCGAGGACGAACAAGGCTGCATTGTAGATGATGGCCGCGAAGATGGAGATGCGCATCTCGATGCGAATGGCGGTGGCCGTGCCCAATGCAGCCGCCAGCGCGGCGAGGAAAATAAGCACCGTGCGAAAGATTGCCACTACCAGCTCCGACTCCTGCGGGACATTCTGGTAGGCGAGACGCATTCGTCCTCCGGAACTGTTCACCTGTCGTGCCATATTATCTTGCCGCTGACGTCGATACTCTCCGTCCCCCTATTGTATACGAGATTTCAGAAAAGATGAAAGGATGAGATGAATTGTGAATAAGTGAATGGTGAATATAGAATGGTAAATCACCATTTAAACCGCCTTCTTCACGCTTGCCGCCCGTAAAATCGCTTCATACGCCCACTGGTCCCACTCCTCTTCGACGCCGATGCCGTGGAGATCGCCATAATTCTTCATGATGAGGCCGCCGTCGAAAAGGCGGACCATTTTTTCCGCCTCCGCTTCGATAAGCTCGCGGTTGCCGGTAGGCATCACCTGCTGGATATCGACCGGCGAGTAGAGGGCGGTCTTGTGTCGTTTCAGCTTTGCTGCCAACGCGGGCATGTCATAGGCGGCGGGCTGGTCGAACTGGAAGCAATCGATGCCCGCGGCGACCAGATCGTCGATCAGCTCCCAATTATACCCGCAGGAATGCTGCAGCACCTTCATGCCGCATTCATGGGCGGTCGAGGTGAGCTTTTCGTAATGCGGTTTGTATATTTCGCGCCACATTGCCGGCCCGATGAGCACCCGGTCCTGTGTGCCCAGGTCCTCGCAGAAGAAGATCGCCTCCGCCCCCGCCCGCGCGCACAGGCGGATCGCGCGCGCGAAAAGCTCGGCGACCATGGCATGCAGGCGGTCGATCTCCTCGCGGTATTCCACCAGGTCGGCGAAGTAAATCTCCATCTTGCGCAGGTAGCGACTGGAGGCGAACACCCAGCCGGGCAGGCCGGCGACTTTGAACCTGTCCGTAGGCTCCGCGAAAAGCCGGCGCATTTCGTCATATCGCGCGGGGTCGTCGTAGTCGGGAAGTTGCAGCGTATCGAGTTGGCGCCAGTCGGTGATGGCCGGTTTGAATACTTCGCCGCCTTGGCTCAGGCCAAGGATACGGTGCCAGATATTGCCCCACTCGTCGGTTGAGTATTCGAACTGGCCTTCCGTCCAAACCTTCTCTTTGAAGATGCGCGACGGTCCCAATCCGCCACCGAGAAAATCGTTCATCCGGTCGCCGGAAAAATTCAGGCCGGGCCGCTCGGCGCCGGTGCGCTCCAAGTTGGCGAGTATTATTTCACGTGGTGTCATGGAAGCTCCTTAAAGAGATGGGAATAATGGGAAATATGGGAAGAATATGGTTCTCATACTTTCCATCCACTCCCATAACTCCCATTTCATTTTTCATAAAACTCCGCGATCACTTCCCGCACAATCCGCACCCACTCCCGCAGCCGTTCCGGATGTCCTTCCACGGTTTCGATGTCTTTCAGGGTGATGTCGATATACTGGCCACGAGTTACCTCCAGCGCTTCGCGTGTGGTAGCGCGGATATGGTCGGGATCGAAGCCGCAACTTACCGTCTCCGCCGGGTTAGGACGCCAGGAGATGACGTAATCCGTGCCGATCTGCTCGGCGCAACGGCGCAGGTTGGCGCGGGGAGCAACGGCGATGCGGCGCAGGTTGGGTATTTGCCGCAGCACGTCGATCTTCTCCGTCAGGTCCTCGCAGCAGCCATAGGCGGCCAATCCGAATTGCCGGACGATTGGCAACTGGTACTGCAGCATGAACTCATCGAACATCGGCGGGGAGACCAGCGTGGTTTCCTGCGAGGCGCAGAAGTCCCAGAGCTGCTTGCGCGGCACCGGCGCCGGATCCGCGGAGGGATCGGACAATTCACGCGCGTAAGGCATGGCCTGGTTGTAATGGTCGCACAGCCGCCAATCGCCGGCCTCCTCCGCTTGCTCCTGTGCCGCCAGGATGCCGTCGCGCATGAAAGCGAGGAGACGATGCAGCCATTCCGGATTGTCCACCATGTCCCACATCATTTGCTCGAAGCCGCGCAGATAAGCCAGGTGGGTGGAAAGGTCCGCGCTCCACATGTGCCAGGCGGGCTGGCGATCGACGATCACCGGAATCAGATCGCCGATGGCGTCGTACAGCCGCGCGTGCCTTTCGGCGGTAGCCGTTTCGTCGATCTCATGGCGGGGGAAAACAAGCTTTTCGATATCGGATAGCTCCTTCAGCGGCGGGTCGAACATCCACGAGCCCCGACGCTCGGTGCTGGGAATGCGTCCGAACGGCACGCCCCACAGGCCTTCCGGCGGCAATACATGCACGGCATCCACCGTTACATATGGGAAAAAGGTATAATCGTCTCCCGTTCCCGCGTGGGCGAACATCAGCCGGAACCAGGATTCGTATTGCTGAAAAAATGGATCGGCGCATTCCCGCCGTTGCAGCTCCGGCGCGTCATCATATGGAATAGCGCGCACGTAAATCGGCGGGGACGTGGGCAGCAGGCTGTTGTGATCTCGCCACAAATCGCGCTTTGCCCGTTGCTCGTCGGACGCGCACAGCTCCGCGTAGCGCGCCGCAAGGTCGCGCAGTATGGTGACATCAGCTATAATGGTCATGGCTTTGTAGTTCGACTTTATACTTCGATGCGCTCAGACACCCGACTGACCTTTCCTGAAAAGCCTGACTCCGAGCTACGAACCTGGAACTTCGAACTCCTATCCTTCCACGCGGTACAGCTCCATCTGGCCGGGAGCGAGCCAGCAACGGGCGATGACGAAGTCGGTGCCCGTGGTGGCATGCCACTCATTGCCGGTAGCCATGTCCTGCTCGGCCTGCTGCCAGCCGACCCGGAAAAGCCGGGGCGCGCGGCCCGCGATGCACAACTCGGCAATGTCGCAGTCGGTCTGACTGTTGTTCACCACCGCGACGTATTTGCCCCCCCGCGGATCAGAGAACTCGGAGACGATGAGTGGCGAGCCATGGGAGGACTTCGCCCGGCGCACCAGCGGGTTGCCGGCCAGCAGCGGCATTCCTCCCCACGCCCGCCCGACGTGCGAGGTGCGCTCCAGCGTCAGGTCGAGCAGCACCGGCGCCTGCCACTGCAGGAAGGTGCGGTTGACGCGGCTCAGCCACGCGAAGGTTTCCGTGCGCTCCCAGTGCTCGTCGATGGGCGCCACGCGGTAGTTGTCGTGCGGCTGGCGCATGTAGAAGAAGAACCAGAGGATGCCTTTCGCGCCGTGGGCGGCGGCGGTGTTCACCTGCCAGCGCAGGTCGTCCTCCCTGGGCGGGCGGTAGCGGAAATGCCCCACGGAGAGCAGCGTGGTCCAGAAGGGGATATTGTGCCGCCGGCTTGCCGCCTGGAACTCGCGCAGGTTGGTGAAAAACATGTCCCAGCCTTCCTGGCCGGGGTTCATCTGCGCGTAACAGTCATAACATAGCAGATCGGGTTGCGCCTGCTCCACGAAGGCATCCAGGTAGGCCGCCCAATCAGTATAGCCGACGCGCGTCTCCACGCCGTCATACCAGGGAAGCAGATTCAGGAAGGGCGACAGGCACGGCGCCAGTTCCTTCTGCAAGCGGTAGGCCCGGCAGGCATCGGCGAAGTCCGCGGCATCCGGCTCGTCTCCGACGTGGAAGCCGAAGGTCGCGGGATGGCCGCCGAAGTCCTTTATCGCCTGCATCAAGCCTTCTCGATAAGCACCCTCATTCGCCGCCAGGCTTCGCCAGTGGGCGCGCCGGTCGCAGACGATCATCTTGATATTTTCTTCAGCGGCCGCGTCGAGGATGGCGCGCAAGTCTTCCGCCCGATGGCATTCAGGGTCGAATTCCGGACTCATGGTCAGCGTCATGCCGGCATCCGCCCAATCCAGCACCGCCGACGGCCCCTGCTTATCTGCCCCGACGTAATTCCAGCAACCCAGCGGAAATCGAGTCATGGCGTCTCCATCAAGTGAAAGGGATTGCCTTCGCTGGCTGTGGTGAAGCGGCAGTAGCAAAAGCCCCGGAGGGATATCCATATCCACTTCGCGAAGCGTCTGAACCTTCCTTTTTTGAAAATGAACAAAATCTCTACAAAAAAGTGGCAAGTGGCGAGTGTTGTCGGTCAATAATGGGTTTGCCTGGGGCAGGAGAGCTTCTCGCCACTCGCCTTGACGCTGCCGGTGCAATCGGGTAGACTATTGTTGTTTAACCAGTCGAATCCGAGAAGCCGGTGAGAAACCGGCGCTGCCCCGCAACTGTAACCGCTGACGAACGCCGCAACAGGCCACTGTCCCGATTTATCACGGATGGGAAGGCGCGGCCGGTAGGAAGACGCGGAAGCCAGGAGACCGCTCGATGGGAAATGCAGTATGGCCTCGCGGGAGGGCCGTGGTGCGTCGATCTTGCGCTCAGTGGCTCAACATCGGCCCCGGTCATATGCAGGCCGGGGTCGCATCATGACTGACCATACTCCACAACTCATCCTCATTCTCGGCGGCGCGCGCAGCGGCAAGAGCACCTTCGCCGAGCGGCTGGCTGCAGGTCGCGGGGAGCGGATTACCTACCTGGCCACCGGCACGGCGTGCGACGAGGAGATGGCCGAACGCATTGCCCGCCATCGTGCCGAGCGCTCATCTGCCTGGCGCACGGTGGAATGCCCGCTGGACCCGGCCTCCGCCCTGCGCGCGCACGCGGCGGATACCGACTGCTTCCTGCTGGATTGCGCCACGCTGCTGGTGAGCAACCTGCTCCTCGCCGAAGATTCCGCGGGCGAAGAGACCGTCCGCCGCGCGCTGGACGCGCTGCTCGCTGCCTACCGCGAAGCGGCGATCGACCTCATTATCGTCTCCAACGAAGTCGGTCTCGGCCTCGTGCCGGAATACCCGCTCGGACGGCTCTATCGCGACGCGCTCGGACGCTTCAACCAGCAGGTGACCGCCGTGGCGGATAAGGTCTACTTCCTGGTCGCCGGCCTGCCGCTGGACATCAAATCGCTGGCCTGCTCGTCACTGACGAATCTGATGAATAAAACCCCGTAGCCGCACCCTTTACGGGTGCGGTGAGGCAAGCCTGTATGTATAGCTTCACCCGGAAGAAAGGTAAAGATAATGGCTGATCTATTCACTACCATTGACGGCATTCGACCGCTGGACACCGCGGCCATGGCCGCCGCGGAGGCGCGGCAGGGCATATTGACCAAACCCCCGCTGGCGCTGGGACGGCTGGAATCGCTGTCGATCCGGCTGGCGGGCATCACCGGCAACCCGCTACCGAGCACGGCGCGCAAGGCGGTGGCGGTGATGGCCGGCGACCACGGCGTTGTCGCCGAAGGCGTCAGCGCCTTCCCGGCGGAGGTAACGCCGCAGATGGTGCTCAACTTCCTCGCCGGCGGCGCGGCAATCAACGTGCTGGGCCGCCAGGTGGGCGCGCGGGTGATCGTCACCGACGTGGGCGTGGCCGCCGACATGGGGAACGTGGCCGGCCTGCGCCACCGTAAGGTGCGTCCCGGCACCGCCAATATGGCCGCCGGCCCGGCAATGACGCGCGAAGAGGCAATCCGCGCCTTCGAAGTGGGCATCGAGCTGGTGGAAGAGGAAGCGGCGAACGGGCTGGACCTGATCGCCACCGGCGAGATGGGCATCGGCAACACCACGCCCAGCTCGGCCATCATCGCCGCTCTCACCGGCCTGCCGGTGGCCCGCGTGACCGGGCGCGGCACCGGCATCAACGACGCAGGATTGGCGGCAAAAATCGCCGCCATCGAGCTGGCGCTGACCATCAATACGCCCGATCCACTGGACCCCATCGACGTGATGGCGAAGGTCGGCGGGCTCGAGATCGCCGCGCTGGCCGGAGTGGTGCTGGGCGCCGCCGCGCACCGCGTGCCGGTGGTGATGGACGGCTTTATCTCCGGCGCCGCCGCGCTGACCGCCGCCCGCCTGTGCCGCGCCGCGGCGGACTACATCCTGCCCAGCCACCTGTCGGTGGAGATCGGCCACCAGGTGGTGTTCGCCGAGTTGGGGCTGACGCCGCTGTTCGACCTGGAGATGCGCCTGGGCGAAGGCACCGGCGCCGCGCTGGCGATGTTCATCATCGACGCGGCGGCGAAGATCCTCTCCGAGATGGCCACCTTCGAAAGCGCCGGCGTATCGAGCTCGGACAAAGCAACGGTGTAAAATAACCACAAAGGCACAAAGGCGCGAAGGCATAAAGAGAGAATATAGTCTTTGTGCCTTTGAACCTTCGTGTCTTTGTGTTGACAAAATGACGACCGACACAGAACAATCCGGTGCTCCACGGGGGGTGATGGCGGCGGGCTGGCTGCGCTTTGCGCTGGCGGTGACCTTTCTCACTCGGCTGCCGCTGCCGGTGCGGGGAGAAGTGACGCCGGCAGATTTACGCGCCAGCCTGGGGTGGTATCCGCTGGTCGGGCTGGGCCTGGGACTGCTCGGTTGGGGATTGTACCTGGCCGGGAATGCCGTCTTTCCGCCGCCGGTGACCGCCGTGCTGGTCATCGTGCTGCTGGAGATGTGCACCGGCGCGCTGCACCTGGACGGGCTGATGGATACCTGCGACGGGGTGGGCAGCAATGCGCCGCGCGCGCGGGCGCTGGAGATCATGAAGGACAGCCGCGTGGGCGCGATGGGGGTGTTCGGCGCGCTGGCGGTGCTGCTATTGAAGGCAGCCGCCCTTGCATCGTTAAACCCGGCGCGGCCCGAGCAGGCGCTGCTGGCGCTGGGCGGCGGGTGGGCGGCGGCGCGGGCGCTGCCGAGCTGGAACGTGCTGCTCTTCCGTTATGCCCGCGCGGAGGGCACCGGCAAGGCCTTCACCGAAGGCGCCTCTATCTGGCCGCTCTTCGCCGCCATGCTGATCGCGGTATGCGCCGGCGCCGCCCTCGGCTGGCTTAACGGCGCCGCCCTGGTCGCCGCCGCCATACTCCTGCCATTGCTGATGCAGGCCTTCATCGCGCGCAAGCTGGGCGGACTGACCGGCGACGTATACGGCTTCGGCATCGAGCTGGGCGAAGTTATTGCCCTTCTGGCCGCAATCGTGCTGAGTCGGTACACGTTGAACGGGTAAAATATTGGAGCGCGGATTGCCAATCCGCGCGAGTTAAACGGTCATCACGCGCGGATTGGCAATCCGCGCTCCAGTCATGGATATCTACCTGATCAGGCACGGTGAATCGACGGGCAACGGGCGGAATTGCTTCATGGGGTGGAGCGACCACCCGCTGACCGAGCACGGGCGGGCGCAGGCGGAGGCGGCGGCCGGGCGGCTGGCCGCGCTGGGACCGATGCCGGTGCTATGCAGCGATCTGCTGCGGACGCGGCAAACCGCGGAGATAATCGCCGCCCGCTGGGAGGGAGAGGTGGTCGCCGACTGCCGCTGGCGCGAGATCTGCTGCGGTGATTTCGAGGACCGACCCTGGGAGGCCTTCTCCTGCGAGCCGGAGTTGCAGGCACGGTTCGAGGCCGATCCCTTCCACACCGTCATGCCCGGCGGCGAATCGGCGGCGGTGATGTCCGAGCGGGTACTGGAAGCCTTCACCGAGCTGCTGTCCTGCGCGGATGAGCGCGTCGCCGTCGTCACCCACGACGGCCCCATCCGCGCCGCCTTACGCCACTGCCTGGGCATCCCCGAAGACCGCTTCTGGCGCTACTACACCGACCACGGCGGCATCTCGCTGCTCTCCTACAAGGATGAGTGGCTGGCGGTGCGGACGATGAACGATGTGAGCCACCTTAGTGATTTTCGATTTTAGATTTTCGATTTTAGATTTTGGATCTTGGATTGTTATTCTTCTGCCGGAGGAGTAAAGGGCCGCGCTACCTTGATCCCCACGAACCGCTTCACGCTCTTCACGTAATCAACCAGCGGTGAGATGACGACTTTTTTGTCGGTCAGGCTGGCGTGCTGCACGGAGACGACGCCGGGGTTGCGAATGATGCCGGTATGGCCGGCGATGATGCCTGGCGTTTCGATGACGAAAATCACCAGGTCGCCGGTTTTCAGCTTCGGCAGCACTTCCTCCACTTTGTCGCGTGGGATATATTCCGTTTCCGCCGCTTCATCCGGGATATCCGCGTATTGCTTCAATCCCTTATCGCCGAAGAATTTGGCGCGTGAGATGGTCTTCCGCATAATCCGCGTCACACCGGCGCCCACCTCGCCGGTCACGTCGCGGATGAACCAGGCGTTGGCGGGCAGCCAGTCGGACACCGCGTAGTGGTTGCGCCAGCGGTAGTCGATCTGACCGTCCTTGTAGCGGATGCGGCGTAGCGTGTCGGGGAATTGCGCGTAATCCGGGGAGAGCGCCAGCGCGTAGACCTGCTCGACGTAGGTGACGCAATCCACGCGCGCGAAATCGCACAGCGGTCCGTCATCCGGCTTCGCATCCGGCCCTTCGCCCAGCGGGTCGCCGACATAGACCGCGTCCACCGCCGCCAGGTCGGCCCACAGGGCGATGCGCTGCCCCAGCGGCAGCTCGGCGGCTGCCGTAAACAACCCCTCCCAATGCTTCGCGGTGAAGGTTGCGGGATTTTGCCGCGGTACGCTGACTTCACCATGAGCCGACATGAGACGCCACCCCCCGAAGAGAAGCAGGAGCATAAATAATGGCAGCAGGAGAAAATGGAACTTCATGGTTGTCATCTTGTACCCATTCTCACTCATTTGCTCGACATGATTCCTATATTTATTTCAGGCTGGTGCTTGAGCGATAAATCGGACCGATTTATTATTCCAGCACCAAACTATTATCAAGTCTGACCATCTCTTTCACCCCTTCATCCACGTCGGGCGCGACCGCGTCATCTCCACCTCAAAGGCGTCCATCGGGCCGCCTACGGGGGGGTTGAATTTGCGGGCGACGACCGTCACTTCGCGCACGGCGGGGAATTCCTCCAGGAGGGCGTCGGCGATATGCTCGGCCATTGCCTCGAAAAGGGTAAACTGGCGCGCGGACTGGATGCGCTGGATCAGGCGGTAGACCGCGGGGTAGTTCACCGTGGTGGCCAGATTGTCGGTAAGGCCGGGAAGCTGCAGGTCGATGCGCAGATCCACGTCCACCGCAAAGCGTATGCCATGCTCGCGCTCCTGCGGGAAAGCGCCGTGGTGGCCGTAGAAATTCATGTTGCGCAGGCGCAGGTGATCGGCGCCCCGCTGCCCGCGGGCGCAGTCGATGACGCCCTGTTCGGTGACGATCAGGTCCATCGGCACGTCATGCTCGTCGGCCGGCACGCGCGGCGCCACCTGGAGAGCGAAGGCCACCGCCACCCGCCAGCCATCGCTCGCTACCAGCATCATATCGTAAAAGCCGGCGCCATAGCCAATGCGGTTGCCGGTGGGATCGAAGACCGCGCCGGGCACGATGAACAACTCGACCTCCGCGGGATCGACGATAGGCGCATCAGGGTCGGGCTCGAGGATGCCGAACGGTCCGGTACGCAACCGGTCGAGATCCTCGATCTGATGGAGCACCAGCCGGCGCTCATCCATCAGCGCGCGCGGCAGCGCCAGCCGCCTGCCCCGCTCCAAGGCAGCGCGGATAATTTCCGCCGTTCGTACTTCGCTGCCGAAAGCCATGAAGCTGCAGATGGTTTCCGCGTCGGAAAAGATGGGCAATTCCGCCACCAGTCGGGCGATGACGGCGCTGCGTTCGTAAAGATCATCCGGTGACAGCTCATTGCGCTGTGCCAGTATGGCGGCGCGCAGGTCGGCCTTAGCGGGTGGCGGGTGCATATTTCCCATAATTACCTGATTCGCCGCCAAGCGCCCGGTTTCCTGCTTGTGCAGTGGACTTGTCGGACGAACAGGACAGGTAGGACTTGACCGGACAAAGAACGGAAAATTACCTGTCCGGTAAAGAAGATTTTCCTGTCGGGCGTGGAACATCTACCCGGAGACATGGCGTGAATGGAGGATCCGTATGGCAATCGATACGCATAAGGTGTATGCGCTCATCCTCGGCGGCGGACGCGGGCATCGCCTTTTTCCGTTGACGAAAGACCGCGCGAAGCCGGCGGTGCCGCTGGCGGGGAAGTATCGCTTGATCGACGTGCCGATCAGCAACTGCTTGAACTCGAAGATCGGTAAGATATTCGTACTCACGCAATTCAACAGCCAGTCGCTGCACCGGCACATCCATAACGCGTATAAATTCGACATCTTCTCAGACAGCTTCCTGGAGATCCTGGCGGCCGAGCAGACAGAGCGGCAGGAGGACTGGTATCAGGGCACCGCGGACGCCGTGCGCCGCAACCTGTGGCACCTGACCGATCCCGAGGTGGACCGCGTGCTGGTGCTGTCCGGCGACCAGATTTACCGGATGGATTTCCGCGAAATCCTCGACACGCATGAGGAGATGCACGCCGAGCTGACCATCGCCGCCACGCCACGCAGGCCGGAGAAGGCAGAAGGGCTGGGCGTGCTGAAGATCGACCGCCATTTCCGCATCGTGGACTTCGTGGAGAAGCCTGATAAGACGGCCATGCGCAGCCTGACCATCCAGGGCGAGGACCTGGCGCCGCTGGGGGTGAAGGCGGAAGGTCCGGTGGTGCTGGTTTCGATGGGCATCTACCTTTTCAACCGCACCCGTATGGAGCTGGCGCTGGACAACGAGATGACCGATTTCGGCAAGAACGTCATCCCCTGGTGCATCCAGCACATGCGCGCCTTCGTGCATCCCTTCACCGGCTACTGGGAGGATGTAGGAACAATCAAGACCTTCTTCGACGCGCACATTGACCTGACCAGCCCGGTACCGAGCTTCGATTTCTACGAGCCGGGGCGGCCAATTTACACCCACCCACGCTTCCTGCCCAACTCGCGCGTCGCCGATGGGGCGAAGCTGGACAACGTGCTGCTGAGCGACGGCGTCATCATTGCCCGAGCGCAGCTCGAATCCTCGGTGATCGGCATCCGCAGCATTGTCAGCGAGGGCAGCACTTTGTCGAACGTCATCATGATGGGGCAGGATAATTACGAATCGCCGGAACAGCGTGAGGAAAGCGCCGGCCTGCCCGGACGCGGCGTCGGCGCCAACTGCCGGATCACCCGCGCCATCATCGACAAAAACGCGCGCATCGGCGACGGCGTCATCATCAACTCGCACCTCAACAAGCCGAACGAAGATGGCGATTGCTATTCCGTACGTGATGGCGTGGTCATCATTCCGAAGAACGCGGTGGTGCCGGACGGAAGGAAGATTTAGTAATTTTGGATTTTGGATTTTAGATTTTGGATTGGCTATGAACAAAGCAGTCGTCTTAATCTCCGGAGGTTTGGACAGTGCGACGGCGGCGGCGATGGCGGTGGAAGAGGGGTATGCGATGTATGCCCTGACGATCGCTTACGGCCAGCGGCACGCGCGAGAGATCGACGCGGCGCGTGCGGTGGCGGCGGCGCTGGGCGTCCGCGAGCATCACGTGGTAGATATTTCCCTGCGTGAGATCGGCGGCAGCGCGCTAACCGCGGATATCCCGCTGCCGCTGGGCCGCCCGGCAGGGGAGATCGGCGCCGGCATCCCCGTCACCTACGTGCCGGCGCGCAATACCATCTTCCTCTCCGTGGCGCTGGGGTATGCCGAGGTGGTAGGCGCGGAGACGCTGGCCATCGGCGTCAACCAGATCGATTATAGCGGCTACCCGGACTGCCGCCGGGAATTCCTCGAGGCATTTCAGCATCTCGCCAACCTGGCGACGAAAGCCGGGGTGGAGGGAACGTCCCATTTTCGCGTGTGGGCGCCGCTGATTGACATGACCAAGGCCGACATCATCCGCGCCGGCCTGCGCCTGGGGGTTGATTACGGCCTCACCTGGAGCTGCTACACCGGCGGCAACCGCCCCTGCGGCCAGTGCGACAGTTGCCTGCTACGGCTGGCGGGATTTGCCGAGGTGGGAGTGCGGGATCCGCTAGACTATGAAACGATTCGATAGAAATCGCCGAATTCGCAGATTACACTAATTACATTGATAATTGTGGAACAATTACGGCCTTTAGTCCGTCTTACTGGTAGGCGTGAGGGAGGTGCAAAGTGAAGGGAATCATAGGGGACGGTCTTTTCCTACTGTGTGCAATAATATTGCTCGGTCTTTCCGACTCATTGGCTGGCCAACCGGACAACATCAGTCGTGCAATCTACCGCTCATCACGCCCACATGCGACGGTTCTGCCGAAATCGGTAAAAACGCCTGCCCCACCCAGCGGAGTTTTCCCCATCCCGATTGAGATTCCATCCGGAAAAGCGGTTCCAATACCGAATTGTCGTCCAGCCCCAGAGGAAAACGGTAAAATCGATCCGGCCACTACTATTGCTTCGGAACGGTCGGTGGTGGTACGAAGTCGAAAGTGATATTAGATAACCGGCGCCGGCGTCTCCAGCAGTTCCAGCAATTCCCCGCTGTGTGTGGCGAGGAATCCCATGCGCCCGCCGAATTGCGTGGCCGGCGCCGTGGGGTATGACACCACCGCTCCCATCTCGTGCAGCCGCTGCATCTCCGCATCCAGGTCGGGCACGGTGAAGCACAGGTGAAACATGCCGGGCTTGTGCGGATCGCCGATGCTTCCCGGCATTGGCTCGATCACCTCCAGCAGGCTGTCTGCCCCCACCATGAACAACTGCACCCGCGCCCGCTGGTACTCGTCCTCCACGATGCCGCCTACGCGACGCGCTCCCATCCACACCTCGAAGACGGGAACCGCCTCCTCCAGTTTGTCTACCACAATGCCGAAATGATGAAATGCCATGCTGCAGCTCCTTCCGTATTGCTGAGTTTCTCTGCGGTGCGCATGGTTCCCTGTCGGATTACAGAGACAAGGTGGGAAGGATGATCTTGCGCCGGCTTACCGGCGCAGGATATTGGCGCCGGGGGCATCGCACTGGTCCATCTGGGCGGCCCCGTGGCAGGCGCAGCCGGGACAGGATTTGAGGATGAGCGGATCGTGGCTGGGTTCCAGGCACTCGCCCGGCGGCACGATCTGGAAGCGGGCGTCGTCCCATTTGCCATCGAGAAAATCATACATCAGTTGCGGGTCGCCGCGCATTTCATCGTATTCCCAACCCAGGAAGTCGGCGCAGTCGCGGGTGAAGCCGCGGTCGCGCTCGGCGGTGGGCAGGCCCCAATCGATATAAGTTGCCCAGTGGTATTCCTTGAACCAGCTCTGCTCCATCTCCATCAGGTAATCGGCGTTGTCCTCGCCGTATTTTTCGATATATGACCGGCGGGTCAGCGCCCAGCGCTCGCGGCCCGGCTGCAGGGTGCGCTCGATCCAGCCCGAGCTGTACCAGTAGATGCCGCGATGGGTGTCGAAATAGTCGCGGTAGGTTTCTTTCGAACCGAGCAGCAGCGTGATGCAATCGTGCCCGCGCGGGATTACCAGCGGCAACCGCCGCGAAGTCAGTCCGACCACCCCGTTGCTGCAGAGGGCATAACCGAGCAGGATGGCGTCGTACCGGGAGGGCGGCGCCACTTCGCGGTCTTCATACGGCACGTGCTCCGGCCCGTCCTCCTCCAGTCGGTCGATTTCCGCCTGCACGCGCGCGCGCAGCTCCGCCGGCACGCAGTGCAGCCCCTGCGGCAGCATGATGAGATCGACTACCGCCGAAGAGCGCACCGCCGCCAGACAGAATTCGCGAAATAAAACGTCACACCCGATAAATGCATAGCGCACGGGCTTGCCTCCGCCTCCCGGTTCCACCCGGTCAGGGAAGATGCAGGTTATTCAGTATACCGGAATACAGCGGCTTATCGAAGGGCAGCACCCACTCTTCACCGGTCTGGTCGTTCGGATTCTTCAGCATCCACGGCCATTTTTTTTCAGGATGATAAGAGAAGCTGATGATGACGGGCACCACCATACAATCTCCATACTTCGGGTGTTTGAATCGGGAGTAGCGTCCCTTGGGCTCGATAAGGTTGTCCACCGGCTTGTAATACAGGTCGGCGCTGAGTGTGTTGTATGTGTAGTCGCCGCCAGCCAGGGAGCCGCGCGCTTCCGCCGGATACGGTTGTCCGGAAATGCGCGTTATCTTCCAGCCCAGCAGATCATAATGATCTATCAATTCCAGATAAACATTGCTCAAGCCGGAAACGCTGTAATATTGCTTCAACGAGTTCTTATCGCCGGTCTGGTAGGCGTGAAAGAACTGATCGGCAAATTCGCGCACATTGCGGTTTTGCATTATCGATGGCGTAATAGCTGCAAAGGCAACAAAGAGCAGCAGGATCAGCAGTACGATCAACCCGATATTTCGTCGTCGTTTCATTGCGGCAATCAATCCTCCGTTCGGATCGTTCAGGCGCGGAGCAACGCCGATGATTCATCTATTTTCCAGCCTGCCGGCGGAATTCCTTCTCCCGGCACGGACAACCCCCTGGCAATTACCCACGGATGGGCTTTGATAATCCTGAGGCCGGATTGCCGCGCCCGGCGCAATGCACTAAAATAGAGCCGTGACAATAGACGATATCGGAACGACGATTCAACCTATCGGCTGGGAAGACGAGGCCGTGCATATTCTCGATCAGCGCGCGCTGCCCGGGGCCGAGGAATATCTCGCGTGCGTCAAGGTGGAAGAGGTGGCGGAGGCCATACGCACGCTGGCGGTGCGCGGTGCGCCATTGATCGGCATCGCCGCGGCTTACGGCATGGCGCTGGCCGGCCGGAAATCCGGCGATCGACATGAATTGCATGCGGTTGCCGATCTGCTGGCCGGCACGCGTCCGACCGCGGTGAACCTGTTCTGGGCGCTGGACCGCTGCCGCCGGGTGATAAACAGCGAACCGGACGATAGCCTGCCGGACGCGCTGCTGGCAGAGGCGCGGGCGATCCATGCCGAAGACGCCGCCGCCTGCATGGCCATCGCTCACGCGGGGGCGGAGTTATTTCCTCCGGGCGCGCGGGTGCTGACCCACTGCAATGCCGGAGCGCTGGCCACCGGCGGCATCGGCACCGCGCTGGGGGTGATACGGGCGGCTTATGCGCGCGATCGCGTGGGGCAGGTGTGGGTGGATGAAACTCGACCGCTGCTGCAGGGAGCGCGGCTGACCGCGTGGGAGCTGGCGCGCGACGGCATTCCACATCGCCTGATCTGCGACAACATGGCCGCGTCATTGATGGCGTCCGGTCAGATTGACGCGGTCATCGTGGGCGCGGACCGAATTACCCGCTCCGGAGACTTTGCCAACAAGATCGGCACCTACGGGGCGGCAGTGCTGGCGCAGGCGCACGAGGCGCCGTTTTATGTGGCGGCGCCGTGGTCCACGGTGGACGAGGCGCTGGAAACAGGCGCGCAAATTCCGGTAGAATACCGCGACGGCGAAGAGGTATGCCGATACGGCGGCCAGCGCATCACCCCGGCGGGAACGACGGCCTGGAATCCGTCATTCGACGTAACGCCTGCCCGCCTGGTGCGCGCCTTCATCACCGATCGTGGGGTGCTGGCGCCGCCGTTGGTAATAGATTAAAGCCAGATAACCGCAGATCGGCGCAGATCAGCGGTTTTTGTCCTATTATTGCTATTATAATTAATTCATGTTAATTAAGCAATTCCCCTTATACAGTCGGAATAAAGGTGACCGGTTGGGAGATGTCAAGAAGTTATTTCCACTTCCCAGGCAAGTAATGCTGGCTGAAGCGCATTCACCCGGTCGGGGAAATCGTCGGCCAGGTCGATCGACTCGCCGATATCCTCCGCCAGGTGATACAGCTCCGGCGCGCTGCCGGGTTCCGGGCGCACCAGCTTCCACTCGCCGTCACGGACCGCGGCCGCGCCTTCGCGGCTGGTGCGCCAGTAGAGCGTGCGCTCGGGCAGGGCTTCGCCGCGGAAGAGCAGCGGCGCAAGGCTGATCCCGTCGAGGGCGTTGGGACCGTCCGCCGGCTTCACGCCCGCCAGCTCCAGGCAGGTGGGCAGCAGGTCCATGGTCATCGCCGTCGCGTCCGTCACCGCGCCGGGGGCGATGCGCCCGGGCCACCAGGCCACCGCCGGCACGCGGTGCCCGCCTTCGTAGACCTGGCCCTTCGCGCCGCGCAGCGGTCCGTTGGAGGAGATCTCGGTATACCCGCCGCGGTACTCCACGATGCCGCCGTTGTCCGATACGAAGAGGACCAGCGTGTTCCGGTCGAGCTCCAGCGCGCGCAGGGCGGCCATCACGCGGCCGACGTTGACGTCCAGCTCCTCGATCATCCGCCGCACCACCGGGCCCGATTCCTCCGGCGGATGCGGCCCCAGCCGGCTCAGCGGACCGCTTACCTCCCGGTAGCGCTTCCCCTCCTCGCGCTGCGGGCCGTCCTCCGGGATCTGCCACGGGAAGTGGATGGCCAGGTGGGGCAGGTACAGGAAGAACGGCTCGTTCCGGCGCCTCTCCATGAAGCGGATGGCGTGGTCGGTGATCAGCGAGGTGACGTATCCTTCCTCCCGCACCCGCTCCGCGTTGTGCCACCAGTCCAGGCGGCCATAGGTATCGACGTGCGAGTGATAATCCACCGCGCCGTGCAGGTGCCCGTAAAATTCGTCAAAGCCAAAGTGAATCGGCCCGTCCTCGGGCGCGTAACCCAGGTGCCACTTGCCGGTCATGCCGGTGGCGTAACCGGCCTCGCGCAGGTAATGCGCCAGCGTGATCTCGCCGCGCGCCGCCTCGCCGCCCAGGCCGCGGTCGCCTTCACCGAGCACCTCCTCGATGCCCATGCGCTGCTGGTACCGCCCGGTGAGGATCGCCGCCCGCGTGGGCGAGCACATGGCGCCGTTGCTGTGGAAATCGGTGAACGCCAGCCCCTCCGCCGCCAGCCGGTTCAGGTGCGGCGTCTCCGCCCGGCCGCCGTAGAGCCCGCCAAGGTCACCGTAACCGAGATCGTCCGCCACGATCAATACGATGTTGGGAGGCATATCAGCGCTCCTTTACTTCCGCTTGTTGTGGTATTTCACACACATTGGATCCGGCTTGCTATATTCCCGCGCCATCTCGCGGCCCCATGCTCGCACGGCGTTCCAGTGGTTCAGGTAGGTGTAGCGAGTGCGGTAGGCCTGGGTCATCCCTTGCATGCCCAGCGCCAGCTTCTTCTCGATCTCACTCTCGTGGTCGAAGTCCCAGCGCAGGCGCACGTAGTGCAGGTACTGTTCGAGCTGCGCCAGGCGGGCCAGCACGTCCGGGCGGTCCTTCGCCAGCCGGGTGGCCTCCTCCACGTCGCGGAAGGCCAGCCCCAGCAGGTGCGCGCTCATCAGCGGGTGGTTCCCCGGGTCCAGGCGCTCGTAATACCGCCGCATAGCCGGCGCCGCGGGGCCGAACGCCTTCTCGTAGAAGTCCCGCAGCAGCGCCCGTCCGTCGTGGGTCAGGCTAATATCAGCCGCCCGCCCTGTCAGCAAGGCGAACGCCAATAGACAACACAGCGTAAATTTAGCCGCCATTCTTCACCCCTTTCCCAACCTACCACCTTCATATCCGGCGTGGCAGGCGGCAAAAGTAAGCGATCTTTTTACAGCGACAGCAAACACATATTTAGATAATGCTCTGCCGGTTTAAGATACCAGATAAATCCGTCTTCAGGGAAGTGGAAAAGCTGGCTTATGTCGAATAAACGGTTGATTCCCTCCTTGACGACGGCGCCGGGTAGTGGTAGAGTGCCGGTTAGAGAATGTAACTATATCAATACAGCGGCGTTGCACGGTTTGCGGCATGGATCGTCCTTTTTGCCGCGTTGTCGTATTATTCGAATGGGAAACCTATTACCGGGAAGGAGGCGAGTTACGCGATGAAAGGCACGGATTTTTTCGTTGGAGTGCTGGTTGGTTCCATAGTCGGCGCCGCGGTCGGGTTGCTGCTGGCGCCGCAGAGCGGGGAGGAGACGCGCGAAGCGATTGGCGAGTCGGCCCGCGATATCCGCGATAAGGTGAAGGACGGCAGCCGCCAGATGATGGAGAGCAGTCGCGACCTCATCGAACAGGGCAAAGGGCGGGTATCCGGCATCATTCGTCGCGGCCGTGAGGGCATGGAAGGCGGCCAGGAGCAGGCCGAAAGCGCCTGATGACCGGCCACTGTTACAGGGGTTAGGGATAATGGATAAGGATAGTTTCTTACCCATTACACCTGACCCCTACCCCGAACTCCTGTCCCCTTTCGGTGTGCACTCCCGATTGTCGCAAACGAAAACCATTCAGCTACGCCGCATTGTCGTAAAATAACTGACAGCCGTAATAAAACTCACGGCCCAATCATCGATGGCAGACGGCATGTTCGATTCGCAGCAGCAGCGTCACCCGCAACTATGCGCGCGCTTAATCCAATTGATTACCATGGAACGCGCGTCGATTGCGTATGCGTGGAGTGAATCGATCGGGACGGCGGCGGACACCTTCCGTGAGCAGGCAGACCGCCTGCTGGATACCCTTGCCGACGGCCTGGCGCGTCCACCAGGTACGGAGCGCCGCGTCACCTTTGCGCAGGATGCCGCGCTGCAACAGACCTTCCCGGAAGTTTACCGGATCTCGACGCTGCTCGCGCTTGCCGCCCTTCTTACCGAGCGCCTGGCGGAATCGGATAGCCTGCCGTCCATGGAGGGGGAAGGCGCCTCTTTGCCAATCGTTTTCGAGATGATTCAGGAGGGATTGGCGGCAATGCCGGAATCGTCGCTGTCTTCTGCCTTTACCGAGCGTCTCGCGCAGTTGAGCCAGATTTCGGTAATGCTGGGCCGGCTGCGTGACCAGGATGCGATCATGGAGCTGGCGCTGGCAGAGGCGCCGCGATTAGTGGGAGCGGAATCCGGCGCCTTATGGTTATGGGATGCGGACCAGCAAGCCCCGGTAATGCTGAAAACCCCGCAAGCGACGGAAGCCCCCCCAACCCTTCCGCCGCACCTGATGCAATTATTTCGCCAGGCCGGCGCCTGCGCGTTCAGCGTAGACTGCGGCGAGAGCGAGGAGAGCTGGCCGTGCCCGCTGGCCAAGTGCACGGTTGCATTCATACCGCTGCCGGACGAGCAAGGATGCCGCGGCATTCTCACCGTGCACGCGCGGACAGGGTGGACATTCACCACGGATGATATTCTACTGCTGTCGTCGCTGGGGAATCTGGTGTCCGCCGCGCTGCAGAATGCGCAATTGCACGAGAAGGAACATCAACTCGTCAATTTACTGCAGTCGTCGATAAGCCGCCTTGTGCAGGCCACCTCCAACCCGCTGGGGCAGCGCGAGGGCTTCATCCAATCCCTGCTGCAGGTCGCGGAAGGGTTGACGCGCGCGGAAGCGGTGGGCGCCAGCGTGGCCGTCGATTCCGCCACGAATGTCGTGGTAACCGCGACCGGCATGGCAGCGCCGTTGGAGCCGGTCCTCCGGCTCACCAGGAACGCGTATGGCAGAATGCCGGAGCATCTGCCTGCCTCCAGCGGATTCGTCTCGGCGCTGGCCGGAGACGAGCTCGACTCGGCATTGCGCGGGCTGCATTATAGCAGCGCGCCGATCCGCCTGGGCGGCAGGGCAGCGGGCGGCATCCTCGCGCTGAGCGACGCTCCGCTCAGCGACGAGCAAACCGCCTTCCTGCACACTATCGCCGGATTGGTCGGGGTCGGCGTCGCCAACATGGAGCAGGCGAGCAGCAATGCGGTGCTGCTGGTGCAGTTGAACGACCTACTCGGTTACTTTACCGATGTCATCACGCGGCAGCTCTCCGAACACGAAGACGCCGCCCGGGAAATCATGAAGATCACCGCCGAGAAGATTGCCCGCGCCGCCGACATGCCGATCAGTATCTGCGGCTGGGCCGCGGAGGACGGCACGATCCGTGTCTGGCCCGGCGCTACGGTGGGCATCCCGGCAGAGCTGGAAGCGAAACTGGTAGAAAAAACCACCGACCATGACGCGCAATTGCCGTTGACGGTTAACAATCGGGTGATCCGCACCGCGCTTACCCAGCAACAGCCGCAAACCCGCGGTCGGGAAGGACCGAACGCCCGTCCGGCATTCCGCTGGTTGAGCGAACTGGGCGTCGATGACTGGATTTGCATGCCGATGATCGTACAGAAGAATGCCAAAGGGATCGCCCTGCTGGCCGATACGGTCCCTCACCTGCTCTCCAGCCGCGAGATTGCGCTGCTTTCCACTTATGCGAACCAGGCGGCGCTGGCGCTGGAAAATTCACTGCTGAATGAAGCGCGGCGGCGCACGCTAGAACAGACGGAGAAGCTTTATGAATACACCAGCTCCATCAGCGCCAACCTGGTCATCAACGAAATCCTGAAAAAGGTAATGCAATCGGCGCGCGACATCCAGCGGGCGCAGTCGGCGCTGGTGACGCTGTCGGTGGAGGATTCCCTGCAGCAGCGCGCCGTGCTGAACCAGGGTTTTTCGCGGCCTGTTGCCGGCAATATCCTCTTTCCGGATGACGGCATCATCGGCACCGCCGCGCGGCGGCGGCGACCGGTGGAGAGCACGAATCTGCCGAGCGACGGCCGCGACCCGATACTAAGGGCGATGGCCGGTGAAGAAGGTTTCACCTCCTCGGTAACCGTGCCGGTGATGGCGCACCTGCGCGGGGCGCTGCTGGGGACACTGACCGTCTTCTCGCGGCCCGTGCGGGAATTCACCGCCGAAGAAGTAGACCTGCTGCGCACCATCGCCTCGCAGGCGGCGGTCGCCATCCAGAACGCGCAGGCGCTGGTGCAGGAAAAGCAGCATACGCGCGAACTGCAATCGCTGGTCAGGCAATTCACCCGGCAGGTTCCGTCGCGCCTGCTGGAGTTAACCCTCGAATTGTTGCAGATAGCTCATAACGAAGACAGCGCGCCGGAGGCGCTGGCGCGCACCCGCCGGCGCCTGGAATGCATGCTTCTGGTGCAGCAGGAAATCAGCGATGAAACCGCGGGATCGCTGAACGTAAAAGCCGCCCTGGACCGGCTGGCGAGCGAGCGAATGATGCAAGCGGCGGAAATCGTGCCGGAACAGCGCATCCGCGTGCTGGGCGCCGCCGCTATACTGCCCTGGCGCCAGGCCATCATGCTGGGATTATTCGTGCATGAATGGCTGTTGGCCGCGGAGAAATACTCGCCCGCGAATGGCCTGCGGATGGATGTGATGTTTCAGCGAGCGGGCGAAGAGATCCTGGTGCAGCTCGATGACAACGCCGGATGGGATGAGCATGCGGCTGCCCCATCGCCGGGCATCCTTGCGCTTATCCAGCAGGCACTCAACGGATCGCTAAGCGAAACGATCGAGAACGATATACACCGGGTACGTTATCGGTTCAGTTTTGAGTTATGAATATTGAGTTTTGTATATCGGCGCCGGATTCGTGTTGGCATTTGAGGCGAGCATGCCGGTAAGCATGAATAGGAATACGGATCGGAATCTGAGATGACGGACATGTCAAATCGGTAAAGCTTCGATTAAATCTTCCTCAAAACCGGCAATATAGCCTGCATTCCTGATAAAATGGCAGTACCAACGACTAAATGGCGGGCCGCCGGGTGCTGTCCCGGAAGGCGCGGGAGGAGAGGCTTCTCATGGCGGATGCCGAATATCTGCGCATAATCAAAGAAGGCGTGGCTTTGTGGAACCAGACGCGCCAGATGTATCCGGGGGAGAAGCCGGACCTGTCCGGAGTCGTGCTGCACGATGTGGAACTGCCCGGCGTGGATTTCAGCGGAACGAACCTGTACAATGCCGACCTTCAACGAGCCGATCTGTCCCGCGCGAACCTGGAGGAGGCCAATCTGGCGGAGGCCAATCTGCGGGGTGCGGATTTATGGCGGGCGAATTTACGCGGGGCTAATCTTTCCAGCGCGAATCTGCAGGGAGCGATTCTTGCCAGCGCTTCGTTGAATCGGGCTCGCCTGGGCGGCGCCGACCTGCGCGGGGCGATTCTGGTGGATGCCAACCTGACCAATGCCGACATGGAGGGGGCAATCACTAAAGGCCTGCGCCTGATGCGCTAAGAATTCCAGATTCCATGTTCTAAGTTCCAGTATCCAGATTTCAAGATCGGAGTTCGGAGTTATCAGTATATGGTTAACAGTTTATTGTTCTCATAGTCCGGAGTTTTAGTTCATGTTTAACGCGGATGCGAAAGGGTTCAAACTGATTCATAAGGCCGCCCTGGAGAACGATGTGGAGGGCACGGCCCGCCTGCTGGAGAAACGGACAGAGATCGATCCGCGGACGGATACCGGCCAGACGCCGCTCCACCTGGCGACAAGCAAGGGGCACACCCGGGTGATCCACGTATTGCTGGGTTACCGGGCGGATGTCAACGCGCGGGATCACCAGGGGATGACCCCCCTTCACGTGGCGGCGGCGCATGGATACTCGCGTATCATGACCGACCTGTTGACGGAGACGGGCGGGGATGTCAATCTGCCGGACCTGGGGGGCAATACCCCGCTGCATCTTGCCGCGGGACTCGGACAGGCGGGAGTTATGGAGATCCTGCTCACGCACGGGGCGAATATCAACGCGAAAAACAATAACGGAAACACGCCGCTGCACGAAGCCGTCGAGCATCAATCGATGAAGGTAGTGAAGAAGCTGCTGGACAGGCACGCGAGAGTGAACGAAGGCGATAATTTCGCGCGCGCGCCGCTGAGCCTTGCCGCGAAGGCAGGAGCAAAGAATATCGCCGAGCAGTTGATCGATCACGGCGCCGATGTCAACGCCGCAGATAAGTTCGGCAGCACCCCGCTGCACGAGGCGGCCCTGCACGGTCAGCTTCGCGTGACCGCGCTATTGCTGCATCACGGCGCCGACGCGGAAAAAAATGACCAGCTCGGACGCACGCCATGCCAGGCCGCGGCCGCCAACGGACAGCGGGACATGGTATCGCTGCTGCAGAAATACACCGATCCGCGAGCGGGACGGGCAAAACCGGCTCCTTCCCCGTCTCCGCCGACCTTTTCGCCGTCACCACCGCCGCTTACCCCCGCGCCTGCGTCGTCACCATCGCCGCTTGCCTCCACGCCGGCGCCGCAACCACAGCCGGCCACCCCCGCGCCGGCGCCGCCCGTCCAGGAGCGGAACCATCTGTCGGTGGAAAATAAGCAGCAGTCCCCGATGATCGAGGATATTCTCAACGCCATTCCGGATTACCTGCTGCTGGTGGACCGCGAACTCCGCTTCACCTTCGTAAACCGTCATGCCGCGCTGGCGCTGGGTCTCGCGCAGGAAAATTTCCCAGGCAAAACCTGGCAGGAGCTCGGATTGCCGTTAGAAAGCATGGTTCCGTTAGCCGGGCTGTGCGCCGCCGTTTTCGCCAGCCGCCAGGCGCAACGCGGAATGCTGACACTGCCGTCCCATGAAGGCGCCAGGGAGATGGCATGTCTGGTAAGTCCGATCCACCGGGCGGACGGCGAAGTCGCCTCCATCCTATGCGTCGCGCATGACATCGTGGAGGACGCATCAGCGGCAGAGCCCTCCGTGCGTGATCTGGAGCAGAGGGTAGTGGAATTGCAAGCCGCGAACGCCAGGCTGCGGAACGAAGCGGCGGATCAGCGGCGAGCGGCGGAGGCGCTGCGCATTGGGGAGGAGCGTTTCCGCCTGCTGGTAGAAGCCGGCTCCGAAGGCGTTATCTTCGCGGAAGACGGCATCATCGTGGAGGCCAATCCGCAGGTTTCGCTGATTACCGGCTATCAGCGTCACGAGCTTATCGGCAAGCGCGTGCTCGATCTTATCCATCCGGAATACAGCGAGCTCGCTTGGGAACACATCGCGGCCCTCTACCATGTGCCCTGCCGGTGTTATTTCCTGCATAAGGACGGCATTCCGCTGTGGGTAGAACTGCAGGGGAAGATGATGTCCATTCGCGGCCGCCAGGTCAGCGTGGTCATCATGCGGCCTATCGAGGATGCGCCACCGAGCTCCGGAGGAGAAGCGTTTAAAACAGGCGCGCTTCCGCCCGACTCCGGCACAATCTGAGTGCGCTCAACACCGTACCTTCAACCGCAGCATCCGCAAGCCGCAAAAGAAGTGTATAATTGAGCGAAATGACATCGTTCCTCTTCGACAATACCGCAACGCTGTCGCTGCTGATGGTCGGCTTCGGCGATCTGCTGACGCCGGAATACTGGCGGGAGCTCTATGCATCGGGCCGCACGGGATTGGAAGCAGTGCCGCCGCTGCCGGTGATGATCCTGGCGCGGCTGGTAGTGGCAGGCTGCATCCTGATTGCCGCGCGATTGATCACCGGCGTCCTTCGCCGCATAATCCGGCGCGCGTTCGGCGCGGTTGCCGATCGCGAAGAGCGCGAGAAGCGGCGGCTGCGCACCCTGGAAGGCCTCTGTGCCTCGGCGATTTCCTATCTCGTCTACATCATAGCCATAATCCCGATCCTTTTCACCATCGGATTGAAATGGGATGTGCTGGTCGGGCTGTTCGCCGCTTCGTCGGTAGTGCTGGTGGCGATAGGGCTGGGATCGCAGAAACTGGTGCGCGATCTGGTGAACGGCCTGTTCATCCTGGGTGAAGGGCAATTCGATGTAGGCGACTGGATAACCATCGGCGCGGTGACGGGCCGCGTGGAAGAGGTGGGCCTGCGCGTTACACGGATTCGCGATGAGCAAGGCCGGTTGTATATCATCGGCAACGGCGACATCAACCAGGTGTTTAACGCATCGCGCGGGCACGTAAGATTGGCCATCGATATATCGCTGCAGCGCGAGGCCGAGCTGAATTCATCGTTGCAAGCGATTCGCGAGCTGGCGACGGAAGTGCTGGCCGAACACGACATCAGCGCGAATGAGCGGAACATCACGCTGCTGCTCACCGGCGCCGATGCGGCTAAACTCAGCGTGCGCCTGATACTGTGGGCTCCCCACAGTCTGCTGCCCGTTATCGAGGATGAGATACGCCGCCGGCTGCTACGGGCGCAGGAGTCGGAAATGCTGGCACTGGTGTGAGAGTTCTAAGTTCGGAGTTCGAGGAGTTCTGAGTGATAAGCGATTTGTATAGTTGTTGTAGCAAAGAATGCCCAAACAGGCAAGGTTAGTCCGGTGGTTGAATAGGCTGGTAAGCAGCTCGATTCTTTCCATAGCTTTTTTGCCGTATGGAAACCACCTCTGCGGCGGTAATCCGCGGCATAAGTGGTAAGCCTAAATGAATACCTGAATTGTTGGGTTGTAGGTTAAGCCCACGTTAGTTATAAGACTTATCACTTATCACTCCATCACTATAACCGTTGGGGCAACAATAAATGGCGGATATCCCGGTCGAGATCTGGCAATTAGTGCGCGATGAGGAAGGGAAGGAGGTCAAAGACATCGTGTGGCTGCGTGACGAGCGCGGCCGCTTCCTGCCCATCCTGATCGGCGTATGCGAGGCGGCAGCCATCTGGGTGCGCCTGGAGCCGGAGCTGGCCACGCAATATCTTCGCCGGCCATGGAGCCACGACCTGATGCAATCGCTGCTGGAGCGGCTGGGCGCCAATCTGGAGCGGGTGGTCATCGACAATTTCGCCGACGATACCTTCTTTGCCACGCTGCACCTGCGATACCGCGACAACGAGCTGGTGGTGGATGCCCGTCCGAGCGACGCCATCGCGCTGGCGCTGCGGACTTTTTCTCCCATTCTGGTCAACGACGAGGTGATGGACGAAATCTCCTTCCGGCCCGGCGCCGGCGAGGGCGGCGAAGGGCCGGAGTCATGGGGAGGGCTAAAGTAGTGTCATTGGCAATTATCGGCGGCACTGGATTATACGAGCTGGATGAGCCGTCGGAGGCGGAAGTAATCATTACACCTTATGGCGAAGCAGCGTATTTTCGCGTGGCGCTGGAGGACGGCGAGGTTATTTTTCTGACCAGGCACGGCGCCGGACACACAGTGCCGCCGCACCGGATCAATTACCGCGCCAACATCTGGGCGCTGCACGCGCTGGGCGTGCGCGAAGTGGTGGCCACGCAGGCGGTGGGGAGTCTGAATCCGCACATGTCGCCCGGCGATTTCGTGCTCCTCTCGCAATTCATCGATTGGACGAAATGCCGTCCCGCCACCTTCTTCGATGGCGAGGGGAGCCCGGTGGCGCACGTGGATGTCACCAATCCGTATTGCCCGCGTCTGCTGGGCGCATTGCTGCAGGCCGGCGCGCCACTGGGGAGCGCGCTGCACCCAGACGGCGTGTATGCCTGCACCGAAGGTCCGCGCTTCGAGACGGCGGCGGAGGTGAAGGCGCTGCGCAGCCTGGGCGCCGACGTGGTGGGGATGACCAACGTGCCGGAAGTGGCGCTGGCGCGCGAGGCGGGCCTGTGCTACGCGGCGGTGTGCATTATCTGCAACTGGGGCGCGGGGATGACCGGTATGCCGCTCACCCAGGAGGAAGTGCTGGGCATCATGGCCGAGCAGGCCGCAAACCTCCGTGCATTCATAACCCGTTTTGCCGCCATCCCGCGTGAAGGCCTCTGTCCCTGCGAAGGCCTGGGCTTCGGCCGGTACCTGCCCGGTATGGGTAATTATAAGTAAAACTCAAACCTCTACTTATTGAAGAAATCCCGCATTGTTTCCACCAATCCCCGGCGCACCTCTTCGGGCAGGTGGTCGTATCTGCCCATGGACGTGCCAGGGTAGCCATTTGAAATGATAGAGAGCATGTAATCCTGCTGCAGGGTGAACCGGGTGAAGTCGGGTGGCATAGGGGCGAGTTTGCGTGATATCGCGGTCCAGCCGCGCCCATCTCGGCCATGACAGGAGGCGCAGCTTTGCCGGAAAACTTCCAACGCCTGCTGTTTAACCGCGGGAGCCACCGGGCGAGCAATAGGCGCCGGCGAGCCGAGTATGCCGAAGCGCGAGTCGAGCTCGTCGAATAAGAGCTCCAGCTTGTCGGTGGTGTAGATGGAGAAATACGGCATGCCCGTGCCATGCACACCCTTGACGACGAACTCTTTCAGGTAGGGTCGCGTCACGCGCATGGCGGAGAGATCCGTGGGTGGTATGGCAAGATCCTTTGCCGCGGGCACATTACCCCGACCGTCCTCGCCGTGGCAGAAGGCGCAGCTCCCCGTGTAGATTGTCGTGGCGTTGTCATACACCGCTTGCTGATCCTGGCGGTATTCGGCCAATCCCATTTGCCGGTAGGGGGCAAGGTCGCGGCGATACGTTTCCGCGGTTTGCGCCGCCGCTCGCTCGACCGGCGCGGTTCCCTGCCACTGCAGCAACTGGCGGACACCGAGCATGCCGAGGAGGATGACGGCCAGCAGCGCGGCTGCCGCCCGTCCGGTGAGTGTTCGCCGCGCATACAGCATGCCGGTAAAAAAGACCGAGGCGGCCGCCGTAAAGAGCAGCACGGTGTTGGCGAGATTGTCAGGCCGACGGGTGAGCGACAGGTAGAGCGCCACGCCGATGACGATCTGGAAAAGCAGCCCACCGAACACGAAGCGCAGCAGTGATGCGCGCAGCCGCGCGTTTTCCCGGTTCGTCAGGTAATAGTGCAGCGCGCCGGCGAATACGATAGCGGCGCCGAGGACATGCAGATAGCGGAACAGCCAGTGCACAGACAGCGCGGGCGGCATTTTACCGGTGTGCAGTATGGAAAGCCAGCCGGGAGAGTTTTCCGCCAGCGACAGCACGCCGACGAAGATGCCGGGCACGGCCAGCAGCAGCGTCAGCCCGACCAGACCGAGGCCGAAGGTGACTAGATGATCCAGTTGTTTATACTGGCCGATGATATCGATGGCCAGCGAGGCGACGATCACCAGCACGATTACCAGCAGCCAGTAGAAACCGAGCAGGTTCATGGCGGTGAAAAAGGAGACGGTGTAGCCGATCTGGATGAGGAGCAGCGGCGCGATGCCCAGCACGATGGCCAGGCTTTTGACGGCGGTGAAACGATGCAGGAGCTGATAATCCCATCGCTCCTCTCTGTCCCGGCCATACCATCGATTGCGCAGGAAGTAATAGACGCCGAGGATAACGGTGCCGACAGTAAAGAGAGCAAATAGCAGGTGCAAGCTGAATCCGCCGAACATCAGGCCATCGATCCACCCCCGTAGAAGCGGTTTAGCCAGCACCAGGTCGGGAGGGCTCTTCAACGCCTCCGCCTTTATCACGGTCTCGCCGAGAGTGCCGGCGGCCGGCAAGCCGTTGGCGCGGGTATACAGGTAATTCGCCAGCATGCGCCGCTCTCGATCGTTCCCGGAGAAGGGCGCCATCCAGGGAACCATCTCATGGGTATTCCCGATGATGACGTAAATGCCGTCCTCCGAACGGCCGTGGACGCAGCGCAAGATGCTGTTGACGCCCCCCATTGTGTGGCAGGCGCCGCAGTTTGCCTGAAACAGGAACTCGCCGGCGGGTTCAGGATTGGCCCGATACCAGTAGCTCGTCTCCAGCATGCCTTTTTCGGTCAGGTAGGGGTGCTCCTGCACCAGCACCTGGTTGGCATACATGAATCCCGGCGTCAGGTAAGGGCCGCGGATGAATTCGCGGATATATTCATATTCGGATACGAAGCCGATGGCCAGCAGCAAGGCGGGGATCGCCAGTATTTTCGCAAAGCGGCGGATTTTAACCTGCGCGGCCAGCGCGAAAACCAGCAGCATGGCCAGCGCGAGCAGGTTAACCGCCCGGAAGACGCGCGGGTCCTTGGGAAAAGCATATGGCATGACCGAGGAAACTACGTGGGTCTTGAAATTAGGCGGCACCAGGCTGAAATACCAGATTGTGCAGATGGCTGTTCCGATGAGCGTTCCCAGCAGCACCCGGCCAAGCAGCCGCGCTACCCTCCGGCGGAAAGGCGACTCCTTTACGGTGAAATACAGGTAGACCAGCGAGATCAGCGCGCCCAGGCCGAAAGCGCCGAACAGGCGCAGCAGTAATTGGGGGATGAAGGTGGCGTTGAAAAAAGCGGGGAAAAAGCGGCCGGTGGACGGCCACTCGCCGCTTGTCATCATGAAGGCGAGGATACCGGTGATGAGCACCGCGGAGCTAACGGCAAGGGTGACATACGCGGCGCCCAGCAGCGCGTGGCGATTGCGGTGATGCAGGCGCAGGCGATCCCAGAGATAATAGAAAGACAGCAATATCAGCAGCTCACCGACGAACACACCCCATTCGATGAACCAGGGCCAGAAAAAGATACGCAGCATGGAGCCGATGGTTCGCGGCGCCAGCACGCTGGTGATGAACCAGATGCCGACGCCGGTGGCCGCGCCCACCGTGGTGATGACGATCGCGGCAAAGCGGATGAGCCGATGCGAGAAATTCTCCCACTCCTCCATGCCCGGTCGATGCGCGTGCCGTTCGATAAGCACGACCAATCCCACTACCCCAATAGCGATGCCGTGGCTGATCAGCACGTGAATGATCGCATTGAGGCCAATCGTCATGCCGGCGCCGAGGAACGGAATGGAAAACGGTGGGAAGGGCATGCAATCTCCTTATGGTTGGGATTGGTCAACGGCCTGTCCGGCGGTGGTTGCCGGGCCGGCAACCGGCGTCGGTGTGAAGGACAGGAAGCTACCGAAGAAAGGAATCAGGAGAGCGGCCATCAGTTCGAGTAACAATATCAGCGAGACGATAAAGGCGACATCTTTACGCTGCATGGGCCCCCTCCAATCACAAGCAGGAACTGTCTTGCCTTATATTGTAGCGAGATAGCGACAGACAGGTGGTGGATTATTCCAACATCCCGGCGCCGTAAGGCTTTCCAACCCGCTTAGGGACAGTCCTTGAGCTTCCTGACCTTGCCGCTTCTCATGGGGAGATATCCCGGCATTAATGCTTTTCCTAACGCGATGAATCGCTGTATCCGCGCCAGGGGGGTGCCGGGGGTAATGGGGCTGCCGGTGCAGGTGAGGAAGCCACGGGCGCGGCGGCCCGCTTCCGCCTGGCGTGTGATTTCCGTGGTGAGCTCTTCATCGGTTCCGTTTTGCAATACGCCGATGGGATCGATGTTGCCGAAAAGGCTGACGCGATTTCCGATTCGCTTGGCGATGGCGCCGATATCGTTCACGTAGCCTTTCATGCTCGTCTCCACGGACAGGCCGTCGGCGGCGGCGGCGGCGATCTGCTGCAGGCGGTCCATCACCCCGCCGAAGTAGAGGACGATGGCCTGGATACCCAGCCGGTGAATCTCGCGCACCATCTCCCGCAGGTAGGGGAGGCAGAAGCGCTCGTAATGGGCCGGAGAGATCATGTCGCTGGTGGCAGTCGATTCATCTATATATATCGCATCACCTCCGGAGGTTGCCAGCGCGCGGATCTGCTCGATGTTCTGTTCGAGAATTCGCTTGCACAGGTGATCCACCAGGTCCGGTTCTTCGATGAGCATGGCGAAGAGATTCGACTGGCCGGTGTAATGTCCGGCTGAATATATCGTGCCGACCACGCCACCGGAGAGGATGTAGTGCTCCGGGCCGAACTCGGCGACCATGGCGTCCAGGTAATCGAAGCATCCGCCGGCGCGAATCTCTTCCGCCGGGGTGGCGCGCGCCCGCGCGTCGATATCGGCGCGATCGAAAACGCGCCGGGTTTCGTTGGCGGCATAATCCATGGCATGCCCGCTGCCCGGCATTTCAAGGGGAGTATATTCACCGGTGTTTTTATCGTGCCGGCAGGGCACGCCGTCGTGAAGGATGTAGTCGATGCGCTCCCGCTGCTCGCGCGATGGAGCGCCTTGCGGTTGCAATATCTCGAACGGCGCCTGCTCGAACATGGTGCGGTAGGTAGCCAGATGCTCCTCCGGCGGCGCGGAGAGCCAGCGGTGCAGTTCCCAGGCCGGGCGGCCCGTCAATTCGGCGAAGTGGTCCTGGTGGTAGAGGAAGTTATAGAGCGCGGTGACCGGAAAGCGGTCCACCGGCTCCCCGGCAAGGGCGGCGCGGACGCGGGATTTGCTGGTCATGGCGGGCTCCATATGCTCAGAGTAGCGGAAAGCCGGCCGGTTGACAACCACTGGCAAAGGTGGAAGAATCGAGTGTTTGGAGTTGATGGGAGATATGGGATAAATTCCCCATTCTTCACATAACTCCTATTCTTCACATTCGTCCCATGATCGACAAGCACGAGGAGGCTCTTATGAATTCCCGCGAGAGAGTATTGGCCGCCATCAATCACCAGCCGATCGACCGCATTCCCACCGATATGTGGGCTACCTCCGAGGTGCGGGCGAAGCTACTGGCGCATTTCGGGTCGGATGAGGCGATTCGCGAGGCGCTGCATATCGACGGCATCGCGGGGATGGCGCCGGAATATAGCGGACCGCCGCTGCCGGAGATGCCGGAAGGCGAGTCAATCGACTACTGGGGCATCCGCTCGCGCCGGCAGCGGTATGAGACCGGCGAATATTTCGAGATGTATTACAACCCGCTGGCGGCGGCGCGGACCATCGAAGACCTGGAGAGATATGCCTGGCCGGACCTGGACTGGTTTGATTACTCGGGGATGCGCGCGCGGGCGGTGGAGGCGCGGGAGAAGCAAGCGGTGCTCTCCGGCTATATGACGCCGTTCTATTCGCATAACCTGCTGCGCGGGCTGGAGCAGTCGCTGGTCGATCCGCTGGAGGATCCGGAGTTCACCCACCATCTGCTCAAGCGGCTGGACGATTTCGTCTACGAGCACCATATACGCATTTTCGAGGCGTGCGATGGATTGCTCGACATTGCGCAGGTGACCGACGATTACGGCAGCCAGCACGGCCCGCTGATCAGCCTGGAAATTTTCCGCGAGTTCTACCTGCCATATGTGAAGCGCTACTGCGATCTGTGTCACGCCTTCGGCGTGAAGGTGTTCCACCACGACGACGGCGCCATCCGCGACTTCATCCCCGACCTGATCGCAGCGGGCATCGATATCCTGAATCCGATTCAATGGCCCTGCCCGGGCATGGAGCAGGAGGGATTGAAGCGCGACTTCGGCGACCGTCTCTGCTTCCACGGCGGCATCGACAACCAGCGCATCCTGCCCTTCGGCACGCCGGAGGAAGTGCGCGCCGAGGTGCGGCACAACATCGACGCCCTGGCATCGGACGGCACCGGTTACATCCTCGCCCCCTGTCACAACCTGCAAGCCGTCAGTCCCATCGAAAACATCATCGCGATGTATGACGAGGCTTATCAATATGGCAGGGGTGCAGGGTAAAAAGATTGAAAAGATGTTTATTTTTTGAAAATATACCCTGCATTTCCGCTATTATCATTCATCATTCACTATTATGCTGCATCGCTTTCGGCCTTGCCAGGTGGGTGGGAAGGTTGCGCACCAATTCGGCGGTATGGCGCGAGTCGGGCTCTTTGATGTAGCGGGCGACAATCGCGGCGGCGAGGACGAAAGGCATGGCGGCGAAGAAGGTTACGCGCAGGTCCGCCCATGGCAGCAGCTCTCGCAGTTTGTCGGTGAGGTAACCGCCCAGGAACGGCATGGGCGCCGCGGCAAGGGTGACAATGATTGAGTAGATGGCGAACTGCACCGAGCGGCCCGCGCTGGGCGTCACTTTGTAGATCAGCGTGCTCAACGCCACCGAGATGCCGGCTATCAGGAAGCCGCCGAGCAGGTTCATCGGGCCGACCAGGACGTAGACTATATACGAGTGCCCCGGCGGGATAGCCAGCCACATCAGCGGGAAAGGCGCTATACCAAAAGTACACAGGATGAGGATGGGCCGGCAGCCGTAGCGGTCCACCATTCGCCCCCAGAACGGTGAAAAGAAGAGCATGGAGAAGGTCACCAGCGCGTTGACAATGCCTATGCCGAGGAACGGCATGCCCAGCCCGTGCTCTTCCACGCCGCGGATCATGTAGGTGTTGTAGAACGGCCCGGCGATGGACTGCAGCGACCAGAGCAGCGCGTAGATCATCACCGCGATCAGCGCCTTATTCAGGAAGGTGTTGCGCACGTAGCCACAGAAAGCGCCCGGATCGGTGACTTTGCGCTCGAGCGGCACATCGGCCTGCGGCATGAAGAGGATGGCGTTCGCCAATCCGATCACCACGCCGAAGGCGAACAGCACGCTGAACGCGCCGATGCCCTGCGATTCGACCACGTCGAGGAAGCGGCCCTCGATAAGGGCGAAGACGGTGCCGATGATGCCGCCATACATGGTCAACCGCCCAAAGAAAGTGCCGCGAAAGCTCGATGGGATAAGGTCACCCACCCAGCTTCCGCGCGCGTTGCCGGAGACGTAGGCGAAGACGGAGAGTATCGTGATTATGGCGATCAGCGCGGCCACCTTGACGGACGGCGCCGTGTCCTTCACCGCGTAGGGGATGAGAATGACGAACACCCACCCAAGCACGTTACCCAGCGCGCCGATTACCGTCAGCAACCGCCGGCTGATACCGCGCTCGACCAGCGAGGCTGCCCAGAGCTGTATGCCGATGAACAGCATGGGGATGGTGCTCATCAGTCCGATCTGCGCGTTCGTCGCGCCCAGCTTCAGCGCGTAGCCGATGAGGAACATACCGCCCACCGACGCCCCGTAAATCGAACCGAGCATGGCCTGCGCATAGGAAAGCTTCACCGCCCGCTCGACTTGCGCCACCGGCACTTTAAGTATCTGTGTCTCGTCGGTCATGCCAATCCCCCGCAATAACGAATGATTAGCCAGGGGGCGGGCAATATCGTACTTACTCACGTAAAATCGTGAAAGAGCGAGACAGTGTCTGCAAGTACGCCGGCAACACAAATCAGGCCGCTTACCACATGGCGCTACATTCTTCGTCAAAAAAGAACGGTTCCCTTTTCGGAAGAGCGAGAAAACTTTCGTTGATGGGTGAAATGAGACGAATAGGAAGAATGGGAACAATGAGAATCTCATTTTATATTTCCCATCCTCCCATTCGCGCACGTAAGTTCCGATATTTGCTACAATATATCGTCATGCTGAATGCCGCCGATTATATTCTCGCAGATCTCAATCCACCGCAGCGCGAAGCCGTCACTTGGGGCGATGGGCCGTTGCTCATCTTCGCCGGCGCGGGGAGCGGGAAGACGCGGGTGCTCACCCATCGCATCGCGTATCTGCTGCAGGAGCGGCGCGCGGCGCCGGAGCAAGTGCTGGCCGTCACCTTCACCAATAAGGCGGCCAACGAAATGAAAGGGCGTATCGGTCGGCTGGTCGGCTGGGGCGCGCGGCATATGTGGGTCGGCACCTTCCATTCGATCTGCGCGCGCATGCTGCGGCGAGACGGCGAGAAGATCGGCATCGCTGATAATTTCGTCATCTTCGACACCGATGACCAGACTACCGTCATCGCCGACGCCATGCAGGAGCTGCAGATCGACGGCACGCGCTGGAAACCCGGCTTCTTCCTCGGCCGCATCAGCAGCGCGAAGAACGAGCTGATCTCACCGACCGCTTACGCGGAAACGGCAAAAGGCTTCGATCAGAAGCTCACCTCCGACGTTTATCTGCGCTACCAAGCGAATCTGCGTAAAAATAACGCGCTCGACTTCGACGACCTGATCATGTCCACCGTGGAGCTGCTGCGGAAGGAAACGGAAGTGCTGGAGGAATACCGGCAGCGTTTCCGCTATGTCTTCGTGGACGAATATCAGGATATCAACCTGGCGCAGTACCGCTTGATTGGCCTGCTGGCCGCCGGCAGCCGCAACCTGTGCGTGGTGGGCGACGACGACCAGTCCATTTACACCTGGCGCGGGGCGAATTCGAAGCTGCTGCTGCAGTTCAACAAGGATTATGCGGACGCGCACGTGGTGAAACTGGAGCAGAATTACCGCTCGCCGCAGAGCTTCCTCGACGCCGCCTGGTATGTCATTCGCGAGAACGAGACGCGCGAGGAGAAGCGGCTGTGGACCGAGCGCGAGGGCGGGCCGGCCATCCGTTGCTTCCGCGGCGGAGACGAACACAGCGAGGCGGCGTTCATCGCACGCACCATCCGCGAGCTGGTGGAGAACCAGGGATTGAATTACCGCGACGCGGCCGTGCTCTACCGCATGAATGCCCAGTCGCGCGTGCTGGAGCAGATGATGCTCAGCCAGGGCATCCCCTACCGCGTGGTGGGCGGGCTGAAGTTCTTCAATCGCAAAGAAATCAAGGACATCATCGCCTACCTGCGCGTGATCTACAACCCGCGAGACAGCGTCAGCCTGCGCCGCGTCATCAACACCCCCACCCGCGGCATCGGCGCCACCACCATCAGCAAGCTGGAAGAGCTGGCTGCCGAACGCAACCTCAGTCTTTATGACATGCTGGGCTGGGCGGAGGAGGCGGGGCTGGGCCCCCGCGCGCTCAACGCCATCCGCGGCTTTACCGGAATCATGCAGTCGCTGCGCGAGCTGGCAAAGACGGCGACCATTACCGAGCTGACGCAGGCGGTAATCGAACAGAGCGGCTACGAGGCTGCCCTGCTCGAGGAAGGCACCATACAGGCGCGCACCCGGCTGGAGAACATCAGGGAATTGCTTTCGGCCACGCAGGAGATCGAGAAGGAAGCGGAAGACGAGGAATCGAAGAGCCTGCGCGCCTTCCTGGAAAATGCCGCCCTGCTGACCGATGCCGATACTACCCGTGACGACGATAACTCCGTCACGTTGATGACGCTACACGCGGCGAAGGGACTCGAGTTCCCCGCCGTCTTCATCTCCGGGCTGGAGGAGGGCATCTTCCCGCTGCTGCGCGCCCTCACCGGCAATCCCACCGAGCTGGAGGAGGAGCGGCGGCTGTGCTACGTGGGCCTGACGCGCGCGATGGAGCATCTCTATTGCACCATGGCCGACAGCCGCACCATTTTCGGCAACGCGAATTATAACAAGCCGTCGCAATTCCTGCGGAGCATACCGGAGCACCTGCTGGAACAGGTGGACGGCAGCATGCCGGCCTCTGGCACGAAGGATGTGACCTGGGAAAAGGCGGATATCACCATCTCACCGGCCGCGCAGGTGATCCTGGCGAAAGCCAGACCCGATGACGCCGACGGCTTCCGCGCCGGCGACCGCGTCCGCCACAACACCTTCGGCGAAGGCATGG
>Ga0172369_10000737_pt1 | contig 48537 bp, 48 predicted proteins | sample LakKiv25m_FD_114539 | JGI IMG/M metagenome (GOLD analysis project Ga0172369, IMG submission 114539) | Freshwater microbial communities from Kabuno Bay, South-Kivu, Congo - kab_022012_11.25m | ecosystem: Environmental > Aquatic > Freshwater > Lake | place: Democratic Republic of the Congo...
AAGTTGCATCTCTCGTCTCGTCAGTTCGGGCGCTGCAACTATCGCCATGTCAATCCCTCCGCATATTCCTTCATCTGGTTGCATCTCTCGTCTCGTCAGTTCGGGCGCTGCAACCATATCGTCGTAGTTCAGCCATGCCCCAACTTAACGGTTGCATCTCTCGTCTCGTCAGTTCGGGCGCTGCAACAACCGTCGGAGTAAAGGGGGAGCAAGCATGATTTCCAGTTGCATCTCTCGTCTCGTCAGTTCGGGCGCTGCAACAGCCACACTATCCGCCAAACGCTCGTAAAGCTCCCGTTGCATCTCTCGTCTCGTCAGTTCGGGCGCTGCAACAGAAAATAGGTTATTTCATGATTTTTAACAAAATACGTTGCATCTCTCGTCTCGTCAGTTCGGGCGCTGCAACCCCTTCGCGGTGCTACTATATGCACCTAAACATTTAGTTGCATCTCTCGTCTCGTCAGTTCGGGCGCTGCAACTCCAACACAAAAACCAATAGAATTAATGGGATGGTGTAGTTGCATCTCTCGTCTCGTCAGTTCGGGCGCTGCAACCTGCCAACAATACTTGGTATCACGCCTGCATGACCTGTTGCATCTCTCGTCTCGTCAGTTCGGGCGCTGCAACAGGATTTTGCGGTGCGACAGGATACGGAAGTGGCAGTTGCATCTCTCGTCTCGTCAGTTCGGGCGCTGCAACAGCGCCAAAAATTGGCTTTTTAGCCAAACGGAGTGCTATAATGCCTCCGTTTATGATTGGAGATTTGCAACTAGAGAAATTGCAAGCCCTTTATAAAGAGCTGCCAACGGCACTTAATGCGCCTTTGAACCGAGACTCGATTGACCTGTCTATCTTTTCAGTCAAGCTGAAGGATATCATTAGGTCTTAAGCGAGCAATTTTCCATGCAACAGCCCGCGTTTCCAGATAAACTGGTTCACCGTTTCCATATAGGTTACGATGCTATAATTTACAAACCGATTTCTCGGAGTAAATCATGATAGTTCTCTTACGATGTCTTTTCTATTTAAAGCTTTCTTTGCGATGTTGATTGCAGCGTTGAAATCTGCATTGATGTTCTTTCCAAAATATCTACACTCAGTATTCTGGCACATAAAAATCGCTTGTTTTGGTCTTTTCGTATTATTGGTTCCACAAGAAGAGCATAATTGACTTGTATAATCGGGCACAATATAGACGACTTTTACACCTTCCATTAATGCTTTGTATTCTATAAGTTTACTCAGCTTCCTGAATACAAACATGTTACGGGAAAATTTCTGTTTTTTTGTCTCCTTTGCCTTCTGTTTCTCTCGTATGCCTCCTTCGAGGTTTTCCATCGAAATAAATGCATTGGCGGCTAATGCCATTCCAACAATTTTTCTTGCTATTCTGTGACAATGCACGTCTATTCTTGGTTCTATATTTCTAAGCGATTCCAATTTTTTTGTCTTATGGCGGACAGCAGCTTTCGATAGAACCTTGATAACCTTTTGACGTTTCGTTTTCCATTTTCCAATGGGATTTGAAAATATCTGAATCGGTTGTTTTGCTCTGTTTTTGTCGGCATCAAAATAAACTGCGCTTGCGAGTTTTGAGCCGCCGATATCAATTCCCAAACACCCAGTATAGTCTTTTTTGGGGTGGGCATCGGGGCGCCACGTGTACTGCAAATAAAAGTCAGTTTCATCCTCGGATTCTTTTCTTAGAAGATAGCAGTAATTGTCTGGCTGTGCCTTGATTCTATCAAACCATTTGGTGAAGTATTCTCGACCGTTAGGAGACATCACATTGGATGGCCCGGTAATTTCGAAACGCATTTCTCCAAAGAATTCTTTCATAGTTGGGATTGAAATTTCAGATTTGTCGAAATCGAATCTTACCCAATTTTTGTCCAGAAGTATGCGCCTGCCAAGATACTCTATCTTTTTTCTTTTATTCAGATTTCGTTTAGCTCGTTCTATTTTCTTTGCCATACCTGAAACCTTGCGAACCAAAGCATTCATTGTATATCCCTTGGACGGCGTGTCTTTTTTTGAAATGGGAACATAGCGAACTTCGCGTTCCTTAGGTTTCTTTGGACGCGCTACACGTTTTTCTTCGTTTTCCAGAGCATCTTTAAGCTCGTTATATCTACGTTCATCAAAGAGAATTCTGTTCCTTCTTTTTCTTTCAGCCGTTTCTATTGCTTTGATTATATCTGCGGCTTCTGGTGGGATTCGGTGATAATGAGTATTGTGCAGTCGTGCAACTTTTCGTATATCTAGACTCTTTGGAACTGCTCTTTTATTAGTGGAGACGAAAAGTTTTCTTATCATCTGGTTGCCGTATCTGCCATTGTAGCATTTCTTGCATATTTTGCCGTTGATATCTGGATTTTTGTCTTCGCATCTTAGTTCATCAATCTTTTTGCAAATACAGCATTCTCCAGTTTGATTTATCCACGCTTTCTTTTCCTTAAGATAAGTGCCTCTTATATTGACGAGATTCTTCCTGATTTTTTGCATTTTCAATTCACAAAAATTAACTGCCTTGGCATATTCGTTGAAGTAATCGTTCAGAGCCGCCAGCTTCTCACCATCAAGTTTCACTAGCTTCAATTTCACTGAAATTGGCGCCAAGTTTGGCTCTGCAGAATCAGGTTCCTCATCCATCCATGACACCTTCAAATCCATTGCAAATCTTCCTGTGATAGCAGCAATCCGTGCAGAAATTTTTTGTGCGCGGTCCACGAGGGAACGTTTCCTCCCCCAGCACATCACTAATTTCCCGTAGCTGGGTTTTAAGCGTTTCCTTCTCCTCTGCGCCGGTTTCCGCACGCATCGTTCTTTCTTCAGGCAGGAACTTAACCAGCCCATAAGGGCAGGTGAAGCCAAACGCATCCTCAATCAGGAGCGCCTCGGCGACAAGCTGGTATTTCATCGTCCTATAAAGGCAAGGCGGCGCCTTTCCACGCTTGAACTGCATTGGCACAGCTATTTTTTCATGCGTGTTCATCAGCACGCAGTCAATAACTGTCTGAAGGTTGAGCTTCGATGAATAAAGTGGCAGGTTGAACAGCTTTCTGTTGTAGAAAATTCTCTTTTCCATCTGGTTGCGCTTCGCGCGCGGTACGAATTCATTGTGTGTTTTCAGTCCGGCATCTTCCTTTACTGTACGCACTTGTGGTCTTCGGAGAACATACTCATAATAGATTATTCTCGGGCAATAGTTGTAATTCAGAATGTCCCGAATGCTCAAAATGCCCAATCTGTTCATCCAGATTCACCTGTGAACGCGTAGCCGCGATTCAGTAATTTTTTCTCATCAATGAAGCCGGTCGTTATCCGTTTACTGTTGAAGCAGGATGCGCAGGATGGCAGCACAAACAAATAGTCATCAGTTTCCTCTAGTATCTCTTTGCATTCTATTTCTAGCATCTCAAGCTTGTTTGGCGTAATCTCGCCTGCAAAAGCGCTTTTCTGAACTCTTCGCAGTCCATAATTCTTGCATAGCTTTGCGACTTTATTCCGCTTCTTGTCTTCAGAAATGTCGTATAATACCCAATAGAACACATTACCACCTATAGAGAAATGGCTCAAATTCGCTTTCGTCCTTGACAAACGAGGATATTCTTCTTGCTTGTTCTTGCATTATGGCGCAAAGTTCCATTCTGCGCCCGTCGCTGGTTATTTCGGTGTGCAGCCTTTCCATGACCGCTTCAATCACTTTTCGTCTCCCTTCTTTGGAGAGAAATACCTTTTCGCCACCATATTCAAAGTCAGACTGCTGGATTTGTTTCTGAACATAAAGGGTAACGAGCGCTCTATCTACAATAACTGGGCGGAATTCTTCGATAAGGTCAAGGACAAGCGAGGGCTTACCATAGCGGTCGGTGTGCAGAAAACCCAGATACGGGTCAAGTCCTGCGAATAGACAGCAGCGTTCTATCTCCCCATAAAGAATTCCATATCCGTAATTCAGAATCGCATTCGGCTCGTCCTTGCCTTCTTGGTCTCGTTTTTTCAGCGGAATAACTGCTGCCAGCCCGGAAAAATAATGGTTCGCACCCATGCCTTCATAGCCGAACAACTGATTCATATCAAATTGCCTAGCACGCATTTCGCGGACTCGCTCAGCGAACTGGGCAACTTCCCGCGCTTTCTCAAGAAGAATTGGTTCCTGCCTGCTTTTGTGCAGACTCTTAAGGAAGAACTCTTCATTTTTCAGCTTCGCCCAAACAAGTTTCAAAGCAATTATTTGCCCAAGTCCATTCGCGCCCGCTTCAAGTTGTTTCCTTCTTACAAGATTTGCCCCGCCGAGTGTCGCTGGAAATAGTCTTCCTTCCGGCATCCCGTATTTTCCTATGAAAACTATGTCAATGTTATTTCTTACTGCAAGAAGCACGGCTTTGGTGGATATTGCGCTGTTTTTAACTATCACTATCTGTTCTATTTTATCTGCAGAGTATTCTTCGGTTTCGCCATCCTTTCTGCGTATTTCGAACAGGTTTTCCTTCTGTCCAATATATGCGCCGTAGTCATCAACAATCAGTTGCATGACCGTATAAGGTCGTTATTGTTATTTTTAAAGGTTTTCCAAGTAGGATGCCGGTGGATTTCCGACGTCAAACAGCCAAAATCGGGCTTGCATACGCTTTTGGGATGGCATAAGCGTATTTTTGCCTGCCCAATTCGAAATCAAGCGTTATTTCCTGCTCTCTCTCAACATTCAAGTGCATTACTAATCGGTCTTTTATGGCGCTCTTGCTTATTTTTTCTGCAAATAGCTTGGATATGAACCTGCTCGCATCCAATATCTCAAGTCCCACGAGTTTTTCATTCCTATGGGACAGGTCAATCAAGATATTCGCATTGAATTCCACTGTCTCATAGACGTTCAGATTCCTTATTTTGAAATAAATAGAGTCCGTTTCCGAGTCATATTCAACCGATACCATCATATCATCCTTGCTTTTCATTAATCCCGCACTACTTTATTATGCGTTTCTGTCTGTCTTTATTCTCGCGCCAAACTGTGATGCCGTTGTTTAACGCAACAATATATGCGTGATAATACGGACCGCTTTGCCGATAGTATGCCCCGAATTTCCGTTCTCCTGCCTCATCGCATGGCTCCTCCACGACAACTACTGGTTTGCGCACTCGTATTTCTTCCTCTATGGCAGTGTGGTTCACCTTCCTTTGCCTGATTCGGAGCATGGCGTGGGCAGTAATGCGAAACTTCCGTTCTTTTGATGCCAGCAACTTTTCAAATTCCGCCGTTTCCATCAAATCACGCGCAGTCGAATTGTTTTTGCGCGAGCGGCGCTCATGCCTTCACCATCACTCTTTCTCCAACGGAAGTAACGTCCTCAAGCGAAATGGTGAGTTTCTGCCCGAGTGGCGAACGGTAGATGACGATTGATTCGTGCGGGTCCAGCCCCATTATCTTGCCAAGATACGCGCCGTTCTCCGCGAACAGCTCCTTGTTCTCAAGTTTGAGGCGCGAGACAATCGAGACTTTTATCTGCCTCATCGCCCAGATTCCGGCGAACCCCATCCCCATGCTCAGTATGATTGCCTCGAGGAAATCCGCGAACGAAACGTATGGCGGCGCGAGGTTGAGCACCCAATCCGATGCGGTGGTGAGCACGAACCACATTATCACGGTGGTTATCGCCCACAGCCCGTATTTCGGAAGCTCAATCCTGCGCTGCTCCTTGTCGTTCATTATGTCGGTTATCTTGCCCGCGAGCAGGACCATGAACGAAATCGAGAGCAGGTTGGCGAGCGTTTTCACGAGCACCGCCATCGTCTTCACGCCGTCAAGCTCTGCGGCGACGGATTCCACATATCGCTGGTATGCCGCCCATCCGGTGACAAGCAGCATTATCATGAAGAAAAGATAGACTATGCTGCTTATCTTGTCCGCAGAGAAGCGGAACTCTGACGCGGCGCGCAGGAACCTCTCCTCTATCCCGAACGCCTTGAAGCCGAGGTAAAGCGCGAGTATTGCCGCCACGAACTCCAAGCCCCAGCCGAGATACCTGCTTGCCGCGAAAAGTATGAGTATGAGCGCCGGCACGCCGAAAATCAGCCGAGCGTAGTGCGGCTCCTTGAGCTTTTCAAGTATTACGAAATATGTCTTCTCAAGCTCCTTTGCCTGCTTCATCACGACTATTTCGACCGAGTCAATCTTGAGCCGCGAGCGGACAATAGGCATGATTTGCTCGTCCGACGCGCCGTCCGACACGAATATGCACGAGTCCGCCGAGAATTCCGAGAGCACGCGCTCAAGCTGCCTGCTGATTTCCTTGTCCGCGGAGTAGCCGAGCGAGGATGAGCCAGTGAGCGTGGCTATTTCCACCGTTCCGTCCGCGCCGATTGAGTCGAAAATCCCGATGGCGCGGAATATGGTGTTGGCGTCCGCTTCCGTTGGGTCCGCAAGCGCGAGCTTGGTCGCCGCCTGAAGGTTGGCTTCCCTGCCGATGATGGGCCCGGAAACCTTTGTCTTCTCGTACAGGTCGTTGTCCCGGTCTATGCAAAGGACAAGAACGCCTTTCTTCGCCGCCATGAGGGGGTTTGGGAAAACCTATTTAAATATTTATGGAATCTATCATTCACTCGTTTTGGGGAGAAACGCGAAATTAAGACCAAACAGGGATTATAATGGACAAGCTGGAAAAGAAATTCACGGTTCCGGGCGATTTTCTCGGGACAGAAGAGGAATTCCTCTCGGACAACGGCACGTTTTCCGACAATGAGCGGATTTACTCCGCGCTCACCGGCGAGGTGGGCGAGGACTCGCACAAGCTGTCGGTGCGCCAGAGCCGCCCGCTCTGCAAGCTCGACGTGGGCACGGTGGTAATCGGCACGGTGGAGAACATCGTCGAGCCAATCGCGCTAATCAGCATAAAGTCCGGCGAGAGCGAGTCGCACCGATTCGGCGAGAATCCCGACTACTCGGTGCTCCACGCGTCCATGATACGGAACGGCTACGTGAAGAACGTGCGCGACGAATACAAAATCGGGGACATCGTGCGGGCGAAAATCGCGGCGATGCAGAACGGCGAATTCCGGCTCACCACCGACGCGCCCGAGCTTGGAGCAATCAAGGCGTTCTGCGCCTCGTGCCGCCACCCCATGAAGATTGAATCGGGCATGTTGAAATGCGAAGTCTGCGGGGCGAAGGACAACCGCAAGCTCGCAAGCGATTACCGAAAAGCGAGCATCGACAGGTAATTTTGCACGCGGATAATGAAGTTGCACAGGGATATTTGACGGATAAAATTGCACGGGGGATGGCATGGAAATCAACGTGATAAAGAACGAAAAGGATTATCTCGAAGTCGAGCTCAAGGGCGAGGAATACGGAATCGCCAACATGCTAAAGGAGCTTCTGCTCGAGGACGAAAACGTCGAGTTTGCCGCTTACCGCATGGACCACCCGGTGGTGGCGCACCCCGTCCTGATGGTGAGGACCTCGAGCGGCACGCCGTTAAACGCGCTCAAAAGCGCGGTGAAGCGCCTCCGCAAGATGGCGACCGAATTCCGCGACGCGGTGAAGGACGCGAAGAAGCCGAAGAAATAGATGGCGGCTTTGCCTGGCTTGGAATGATGATTGCGCCAAGCGGAGTCGCGCATTGAGCGCGGAAGTTGCCGAGGCGTTCTTGTGGAAACCGTTCCCCCGAAAAAAACAGGAATCGCGGACAACCTGCCGCAAGTTCCGGCTATTTTTCACGACACAAGATTCTTCTACGGGCTCATTGCCGCATTTTTCATTTTCTACCTTCTTTCAGGAATATGGATTTTCGGGCTTCTTGTCGGCGTTTGCCTCATCGGGCTTGTCGCGCTCGAATTCCTCCAGGGCACGCACGAGCACGGCTTGAAAACGGAAATAAAGGAAACGGCAATCGCGCTTCTTCTCGCCGTTGTCGTCTGGTTCGGCGCGGGCTTCGTTCTCCAAACCCCCTCGCCCCTGAACGCCATAGTCTCCTGCTCCATGCTCCCGCACATACAGCGCGGCGACATGGTCGTGCTTCAGGGCGGGCTCATTTCCGCGCCGCACGCGAACGTCTCCTCGCTCGTTGGAATCGAAACTGCGCAAATATACGAGGACGGGCAACTGCTTGCAGTTGCGAACGGCTCGCTATACGGCTACTGCGCGCTTCACAGGGCTGACCCGCTCTGCGACAGATTCGTCTCAAATCCCCCCTCATTCACCGAGCGGCACGGCGAGCTTTTGTTCGGCTACGACAAGTGCGAAATAGTCTATCCGAAAACAGGAGCGCGCCAGGCGGGACCGTGCGTTTCCTACCTCGAAGTGGGCAAAGTGAAATACCGCGAGAACCTCTCCAACAGCATAGTCGTCTATCAGCCGAACAGGGGCGAATACTACTCGCGCGTGGGCGACATAATCCACCGCGCATTCATCACGCTCACTTCGGCAGACGACAACAGGACTTATTTCCTTACAAAAGGGGACAACAACCCTGTCTTTGACATACAAGTCTATGACGAGCAGAGCAAAACTGGCAACTTGCCCGTGGAGATTTCGCGCTCAAAGGGAAGGGTAATCCTGCAGGCGCCGTTCGTCGGCTACCTCAAGCTTTTCATCTCCCCCTCGGCAATCGCCACTCCCGACGGCTGCGACAGGCAATATGCGAAATGGGGGTGATGGAAAGTTCGCCGCCCGCATGCCTTGCCATATCAACAATTATTAATGGGATGTCAGCAGATTATTCATCAAAAAAGTGTCTTGAACGGGGTTTATTTGAAAAAAAACAACGAGCCGGGAAATGGATTGCTCCATGCGTTTATCCTCATTTCCGCGCTTCTCATTCTCGCTTTGGCAGCTGTGTTCTTTTTCAATCCAGCTCTCATTGCTCCGCCTAGCATTCCCGCCAGCCCGCCGAGCCCTGCTCCCGAAGCATGGCATGCCTGCAGGATGTGGGGCATAACCGGCGACGTCCCAAGCGGAGTCATAATCAACCACCTTGTGGACGCGCCAAGCTCGATAAAAAATTTGAGTGCAACTTCCAACCTTGACGGCTGGGGCGTGGCAAGCTACGCAAACTATGGCGATTCGTCCGACATCCAGCGCGGAATGCAGCGGGCATACAACAGCGACTCGTTCACCTCGAACGCGAGTGCGCTTGATTCAACTCCGCCGAAAATCGCGCTCGCGCACGTGCGCGCCTGCACGAGCGGCTGCTGCGACCCGGGCGGCGAGTCAATCAACAACCCGCACCCCTTCACGCGCAACAAGAACGGCAAGGACTGGGTGTTCGAGCACAACGGGGGGATAGACATCGGCAGGGCGAACGCCACGCTCGGCGCGGATTACCTCGCGGCAAACCCGCGAACCTGCTCGTACGTCTGCAACGACGCGACCAACCAGAGCTGCGATTCCGAATATTATTTTCTCGTCATACTCAAGTACATCGAGGCGGACAACTGGCACGTGATTGACGGGATTGCGGATGGAACGAATGCGCTCATCGCTGCGGGCGAAGGGGGCGCGATGAATTTCGTGCTCTCGGACGGCGAGGGCATGTGGGCGTACCGTCGTGGGGACGGCAGCCATACCTTGTATTATTTATACAACAGCACCGACGCGGCGCACGCTTGGACTGCGGTCGCATCCAATTATACTGGGGCTTCGCAGGGCGACTGGGTTGAGATGGCGAGCCGCGAACTCCTCGCGGTCAGCGGCAACGGCACGCCAACCATATTCGACACCGCCACTTACGTCTCCCACCCCTCGATAACGATTGCCTCGCCAGCCAACGGCACGACTTATCCCTCAGCCACCATTCTCCTGAACATTTCAAGCAACGGCAACTCGACTTGGTACAACTGGAACGGCACGAATTACACCTATTCCGCGCCAATCAACGTTACGTTCAACAATAGCACCATCGTCCTTACCGCATGGACGAACAGCTCAGGCGGGAACACGAACACCACGAACGCCACCTTCACGGTGAGCATCATCCCAAGCTACGATGACGTGCATTTCAACAGCACCTTCCAGTCCGGCAACCTCTACAACGTGCAATACGTCGGCGGAGACGCGGCGGGGAACCGCACTTACAGCGCGACGACAAACTACACGAGCGCGACCGATGACTCGTACCACTGGTGGTATTTCTTCAAGATGACGAACGCGAGCGGCAAAAATGTAAGGATAAACCTGACAAACTTGGCGCCCTCGGATTTCAATTACCGCTGGCCGAGCCACCGCCCGCGCTTCAGCTACGATTTCGGGGCGGGCAACGTGGATGGCAACTCTGCGGACTGGGCGGCGGGCAACTGGACCGCAGTTTCCCCCTCTTCGATTTCCTACAATTCAAGCGGCACTTGGTTCTCGTTCAACATTTCCTCTTCACAGAACACGACTTGGGTTGCCGCAAACGTCCCCTACACGGTCCTTCGCAGGGACCGCTATCTCGCAAGCATCGCGGGCAGCCCTTACGTGAACATTTCGGCAATCGCGAACACCACGTTCGGGCTCAACTTAAGCGCGGTGGAAATCACCGACAGCGCGTTTCCCTCGGCAGGCAAGGCGAAAATCTACGTGGTGGCGCAGCAGCACGCAAACGAGGAATCGCAGGGCAGCTGGATGACCGAGGGCGCGATTGATTTCCTGCTTGACCCCTCGAATGCGACAGCAGCCGCTCTCCGCGCGAATTACCGTTTCAAGTTCGTGCCCATCCTGAACGTTGACGGAGTTTACAATGGAACAGGAAGATTCAGCCCGTATTACGGCGGAACAACTCAGTGGGACCCGAATCGCGAATGGGACAACGCGCGCAGGGGGGAAGCCACCTACAACGTCGTGAACTGGACATATCTCGACATCGGCGCGTTCTCGCCGAACGCCTCGCTGGACTTGCACGGCTCCTTAAGCGGCGAACTCCCGCACATACCAATCGGCGTGAATTATGTGTTGCTTGACAAGGAGGCGGACGCCGTCACAAACGCGCTATCAAGCAACCTTTCTGCAAACGTGCAATACGTCTATTCCGACTGGACGCGCGTGACGAACAGCCAGTCCATGCCGGTCAATGCCTATTCCGGCTGGGGCGCGCACCCGTCGCTCACCTTCGAGTTCTCCTCGTCGAATGTCACTCCGACGGCGGTGATGAACAACAGCGACTGGCGCAATTTCGGCAAGGGGATGCTCCTCGGCATCCACGGCTATTACGGGCTTTCCACTCAGTTGCCCGCGCTCGCGATAGTTTGCCCGGCAAACACCACTTACACAAATGCCACGCAGCGGCTCAACATCACGAACAGCAGCGCGGCGGCGGTCTGGTACAATTGGAACGGGACGAACGTAACCTACAACGCATCCCCCCTAATCAATTTCACGCAGGGCTCGCACACTCTGAGCGCCTGGGCAAACGACTCTGCTGGCAATCTCAACACCGCGAACGTGACGTTCTTCATTGATTCAATTTCGCCGTCCATCTCCTTCGCCTTCCCATCCACTTCCACAGGCAACAAGTCCCAGAACTGGATAGCTGCGAACGTCTCGGCAAATGACACCTATCCTGCAAACATCACAATCAGCCTCTACAAGGAGGGCGTGCTTGTGGGCACCGCCACCAACGCCACCTCCACCCTGTTCAAAAACTTCACAGGGCTTTCCGACGGCTCATACGAAGCCAATGCAACCGCATTTGACGCGGCAGGAAACAGCGGGAGAAACTCAAGCGGCACAATCGTGCTTGATTCAAGTAACATCTCTGCATCGTCAATCTCTCCTTCAGTAGTCATAAACGGCTCTGCAGTGAACCTGTACGTCAACGCATCCCACGCCGACAGCATTTCAGCCAACGTTACATTGCCCGACGGCTCAATAATCGCGGCAACACTTTCAAACAACGCCAACACTTCCTTCGCCAACACCTCCGCAATCGGAACCTATAACGTGACATTCATTGCCATGCGCAACGGCACTGCATTCACAGCCAACCGCTCATTCTCCGTCTTCCCGCCGGTCGTGTTCAACGTAACCGTGGTGGATTACGACTCTTCCGGCGTGAACAGCTCGCTGACGCTCTATTATAGAAACGAATCAATCGCAGCAAATTCCTCCCCTTCTGGCAATTACAATGCAACCCTGCCCTCCGCCCTTCTCGACCTGGAATTCAAGTCCCACGCCGACAAGTTCACCGTTCTCCTGCGCGACATCAACATCTCCTCTGACAACAACAAGACGTTTGGCATAGGGCAGCCGAACGTCTCCGGCTACATTGCATCTTACAGCGTGAGCAATTCCTTCAATTTCGCAGCAGCCGCGGTCACGCTCTGCTACAACGGCACAAGCTACACAAACGAAAGCTACCTCTACCTCCACAAATGCGACAGCTTCAACTTCGCAAACCGCTCCTGCACAGGCACATGGTCGAACGTGACTGTGAATGCCACGCAGAACCTCACAAGCCACTGCTTCTCCCTGCCGGTTTCCTCATTCTCCGGCTTCGGCGTGCAGCAGGGCTCCTATTGCGGCAATGGCGTGTGCAGCTCGGACAAATCATGCTCCAGCTGCCCTGCGGACTGCGGAGCTTGCCCTGCGAACACAGGAGGAAGCAGCGGGGCGGGGAGCAGCGGGGGCGGCGCGTCGGGCGGGGGCTCAACCGGCTCGAACAGGGCATCCGCAACCTATCAAATTGACGTGGGCAACAAAAGGAAATGCAACGTGTCAATAAGCCGCAGCATCGCAAGCTCCGCGAAAAGCTCGAATCTCACGACCACCATTCTGAACGTCGGGGGCGAGGGATGCGACTTGCAGGAATTCGCGTTCATCGAGCAAATCCCGTCTCAGTTCGCGGCAATGGATGAAATATCGTTTTTCCCGCAATACGCGTGGAGCAACGGTTCGTCAGTCGGATATTCATTCCCCGTGTTTTCAGCCGACGAATCCAAGACAATAGTTTATTCTGTGGGCAGGTGGGTCGGCCCCTCGCGCCTTCAGAACATGACCACCTATTCGCTTTCCGCGAAGAAGGAGGAAACGGCGCAGCCGCAATCTCTATCCCTGCCCATGCAACAGGGGAACGAATCCGCCACCCAGTCCAAGCCGTCTGCAGATGCCTTGCCATTGCCTGCTCCCGCCCTCGTGCCCGAACAATCCCGCTCAACTCTTGATAAAGCAGGGCAGCCAAAACAGGAAGAACAACAAATGCCCGACCTCGCGTTTCTGGTCGCCGCTCTTCTTGCCGGAGTGGTGCTGCTTGCAATCGCGGCTTTCTTCATCAGGAAAAGGAACGCGCAGTGAGCCCGGCTGGCACGACATACGGGATTATATATGAAAACGCCGAACGATTGCCGTCCTCAAGGTGTTCCATTGGGCAAAAATCCCCTCATCGGCGCGTTCATTCTCGTGGCGTTCGTCCTGTTTTTCGCAGGGCTGTTCGCAAACAAGCTATTCGCCGAGTTTTGCCTGATAATCCTAATACTGATGAACGTTTCCGCGTTTTTCATGGCGCTTCCGAAATCATATTATTCGCCTGAGCTCTGGCAATTTTTGAAGGACGATTTTTTCGGGCGCAAAAAAGCCGCGGGAGAGGGCAACTGGCAGGAATCACTGAACATCGGGCGGCTGAATTACACGATTCTCGTTTTCTTCTCGTGCATAGTCACGATTGCCATGATTTTCATAATAGATGCCACGGTGGTGGATGTAACGTACCCGATTTACTCGGTTTCCGCCTGCATACTGATGAACCTGCTAATACTGCGATTCATTGCCGAGGAAAGCCGGGAAATCATTTCATAGCTTCCGAAGCCAAGGTTCAAGCGCGGAATCTCCTGCAAGAGGGGAAAGGCATTTAAACACATTGTTTGTAAATATATCACATAATTCCACATGCAGCAGATTTCAGACTTTATAGAACATAAGGCGATATCATGGCAGTTCCCATCATAGCTGGCGGTTCATCGGCAGGCGATGTGCCTCGTCGCGTTGCTTCGATATACGTTCCTCGCCCAAAAATCAATTCAAATCCGCCGGTCGCGCAACACCCGAAAAGATTCGGCATGATTGCCGCTGGCGTCGTGATTACGGTGGCGGTGGGCGCATTCGCGCTCTTTTATCCGAAAGCCGAGCTTGACAATTCAAATTCCCTCATTGCCTCGGCAAACACGATTCAAATCTCCGCACCGGTTCATGATTCCATCGCGCGCCAGAACGAGCTGGGCAATCTTATGCGCAAATACGGTCTGACTAATGATGAAATGAAAGTAATCTGCGCGATAGTGGATTCCATAAAATTCCTCGATCCGCCGGAATTCAGAGGTCGCCCGCCAACTAATGATATGGTGCTTCGCACGGTTTTCGGAAACCCAGACCTGATGAATCTTGGAACAGACGTTATCTCAAGAATTTTCTCCGCAAGCGTTGCATACCACAAAAAGGACGGGAATGCGGCGAAGGCAGATAAGATGGAGAGAATCAAGCGCATCGCAATCCTGTTTTCCGATATGAGCGACGAGGGTTTCAGGGATAAAGTCAGTCGTGACAGGCGCTTTTCCAAAGATTAGAAGGACGCCATTCGCTATTTTTCGACAGTCGCGCCATAAGACAGATTTTAAATCTTGCATCCGAACACGCCTATCAGTGATGCTATGAACATTGCAGGATTATGCGCGGTGTGCGGAAGGACGGCGACTGAAAGCTGCAAGATGTGCGGCAGGGGCAACTGCGGTCGCGCGCAGTGCAAGGTCGGGTTTGTCTGTGTCCACTGCGCGAGAGGAAAGGAGTAGCTATTTCTCCACTTCCTTCGCGCGCCTTATTGCCGCGGCAAGAACCTCCTCAAAACCTTCCTTCAGTTTCTTCTCCTCCGCCACCCTGAGCCCGGCCTCAGTGGTTCCGCCCGGGGACGCCACCCTGCTGACAAGCTCGGCAGGGTCCTCGCCGGTTTCAAGCAAAAGCTGCGCGCTTGCCAGCGTAACTCTCGCAGCAAGCTTTACTGCCGCCCGCCGTTCAATTCCCTCCTTTTGCGCCGCTTCAGCAGCGGCGTCAATGCACAACGAAACGTATGCGGGATAGCTTCCGCTCAGGGCGGTCCATGCAGCCATCTTCTCTTCTGCAATATGGCGTGAATTTCCCAGCAGGCGGAATATCTTTTCAGCGGTTTTCCTGTCTTCAGGGGTTACGCTTTCTGAAAACGCAATCCCTGTCTCGGACATGCCTATGCCCGCCGCGAGATTCGGCATACAGCGGATTATCCTCGCGCCGGGCGCGCCGGCCTGCAGGTGCGAAATGGAGATTCCCCCTGCCATTGATATTACCATCTTTCCAGTGCACAAACTTCCTGCCTGCAAAAGCAGCGCATCCACGTCCTTTGGCTTGACGCACAGGATAATCGCATCACTTCTTCGCACGGCATCAATTACGTCTGTGGTGGCAGTTATCCTCTCGTCTGAAAGCGCCGCAAGCTTGCCGCTGTTCCTGTCAGCAACGATGACTTTCGCCCGGAATTTCCCGCTTTTCGCAAGCCGCACGGCTATCGCGCTTCCGAGCTTCCCCGCGCCTATTATCCCAATCATGGCATCAACCTCTCACATTGCCGTTTCCGGCAATTTTGTATTTATACGTGTATAGCGAGTCCAAGCCAATCGGCCCCCGCACGTGCAGCTTTTGCGTGCTTATCCCCAACTCCGCCCCGAATCCGAACTGCCCGCCGTCGCTAAATCTCGTCGAGGCATTCCAGTATGCGCATGCACAGTCAACCGCGCCACAGAAGGAATCCGCTGCTTCCTTGTTTTGCGTAACGATTGCTTCCGAGTGCCTTGTTCCGTATTTGTTGACGTGCCGCACTGCCTCGTCCAAACCGGCAACCACCCTCACCGCGAGCACCAAACCCAAAAACTCGGTTGCCCAGTCCGCGTCAGTCGCCTTTTTTACCCCGAATCCTTGCAGCATGGCAAAGCTCGCGCGGCAGCAGCGAAGCTCCACTCCCTTTCTCGTCATTCTTTCTGCCAGCATGGGCAGGAAAGTGCCAGCTATTTTTTCATGCACCAGCAGCGTCTCTATCGCATTGCACGCGCTCGGCTTCTGCGTTTTGGCGTTCAGTGCAATTCTCAGCGCGATTTCCGCATCCGCGTCCTCGTGTACGTAGAGGTGGCAGTTGCCTCCGCCTGCGGACAATACCGGCATCTCGGAATTTTTCCTCACAAAGCGCAGGAGATTCCCTCCTCCTCTTGGCGCCACCAAATCAAGGCAGTCGCTTCTTTTCAAAAGGAGCCCCAGGTCTTCCCGCGTGCCTTCAAAAACCTGGATTGCGCCTTTTGGCAGCCCAAACATCTCTCCTGCCTTCTGCAAAACCCCGGTCAGCGCGTGATTTGTTCTCGCCGCTTCCTTCCCTCCCTTGAGGATGATGGCATTTCCCGATTTTATCGCCAATGCCGCGCCTTCAATTGTAACGTCCGGGCGGGACTCGAAAATCAGGAGCAGGGCGCCAAGCGGAACCCTCACCTTGGTTATCTTGAGCCCACCCGCAACGTTCCACTCAGCTATTTTTTCCCGCGCAAGCTCCTGCCGCGCGACACTCCTGAGCGTGGCTGAAAGCGCGCCCACTCCTTTTTCGCCAAGCGAAAGCCGTTCTACAAATGCCGCATTATGCCCGGCTGCCCTGGCTTCGGAAACATCTGCCTCATTTTCTTTCAGGATATCCGCCGAATTTTCATCTATCAATTCTGCCGCGGCAAGAAGCGCCCCGTTCCTTTTCGCCTCCGGAATTTTTGCCATCGCCTGCCCGCTTTCCTTTGCAAGCAAGGCGATTTTTTGGCAATAGTCCCTCTCCTGCGCCGGTGTTTCCTTCTTCTTCCTGGCAAAAATCGTGCCCACCCGCTCCCCGGCAAAAATCCTCTCAAGTATGTTCTGCGACTTGCCATTTGCAATTACTCCGTAAATTCCGCCGTCACCTGCCTTTTTCATTGCCTTGAGCTTGGATGCGAGTCCTCCCCTGCCGGTGTTCCCGCCGAAATCAAGTTTCCAGATTCCCCCGTCAAATCCGAAAACCGCGCTTATTGCGCGCCTGTCCTCGCCCAGCAGCCCGTCAACAGTCGAAAGAATGGCAAGCGAATCCGCCCCGATGCCTCCCGCAACGAGTGTGGAAAGCACATCGTTGTCCCCGAACAGCCGTTCATCCTTCCCACCTGACGGGTCGAGTTCCTCCGTGGCAACCGCGTCATTCTCATTCACTATCGTGATGACGCGCATTTTCAGGAGGCGCTCAAGCGTGCCAACAATGTTCCTGAATCGCGCCTCATCCGAAAAGTCCTGCTGCGTGAGGGGAATCTGCGCAACGCATTTTCCGCGCCTGGAGAAGAAAGAGTTATACTGCTCCATGAGCAGGCTCTGCCCCACTGCCGCGCTTGCCTGCTGCAACGGCACGTCCATCTCTCCCGCATCAATGCCGAGTCTTGCCCTCCCGCTTGCCACCGCGCCAGATGTAACGATGACAATCTCCTTGCCGGAGTCGTGAAGATTGCACATCTGCCCGCACAGGTCCCGCAGCACGTTCAGGTCGAGTCTGCCATCTCCAGAACTTAGGACGCCCGTGCCTATCTTTATCACAACGCGCTGGCTTGCACACTTGAAATCCTCGCGCAGTTTCAGTTCGTTATCTTCATTGCCTTGCAGGAAGAATACCCCGTTCCATCCGTTCCATTCCATCAACCTCCAACGCTATCCGCTTCCGCTAAAAGAAAATCGAGTCAATTTTTTCCGGGCCTTGCGGCGAATCTAACTTGGTTTGGGGCGGGGGAGCCCCGGAGGCGAAAGAGGCCTTTGGCTGGCAAAAGGGAAAGAAGATAATGTCTCCAGCCAAGTTTCATCCATGCTTCTGGATGTGCAGCGAAGAGAATATAACTGGATGTAACAAAATGTAAAAAGCAGGTCCGGCTTTTGAGTTCGCCGATTATAATTTGATGAAAAATTTCCGAATAAATTTTTCAGTATTATAGCGAGCAACGCGAGCTATAATTTGATGAAAAATTCATGAAACTTCGTGGTAGTCAGCTCAGGATGAAAAGTCAGCGCGAGGAAATGCCGTTCGCCCTTTGACTGGTATGCCGCGACCGCGTCATCCCCGTGGAACGCAAGCGGGCGCACGTCCTTTCCAATCACCGTCATTTTTGGCGCGCGGATGAACACACCCTTCACTTTCCCAAAAACAGTGTCAAGCTCCGCCTCGAACGAGGAGAGCTGCGCGCCGTAGGCGTTGCGCGAAACCGAAATGTCCATGAGAGAAAGGAATCTCTGCTCAAGCGTTGCCCCCTCCACTTTCTTCGCAAGCATGATTGCGCCTGCGCAGGTGCCCATTATCTTCCGCATATGGTAGACTTTTTCAAAAACATTCGCGCGCTGCATGAGCCGCGAAATCGCCGTGGATTCGCCGCCCGGAAGTATTATTCCGTCCAGCCCATCGCAATCCTCGGGCGTGCGGACTTCCACTGCCTGCACGGAGTCGTTGAGTTTGTCGGATGCGGAAAGAAGCGTGTGGATATGCTCTTCCACGCCCCCCTGCAGCGCCAATACGCCGATGCGTTTCATCATGGAATGGAAACCTCGAATTTCTGTTCGTCATCCCGTTGTGTCAGTTCGCCGCGAATTCTCAATTTCCCCTTTTCGCGAGCCGCTCTTCGGGCGCGAGCCGGTTCACGTCCATGCTGTCCATGGGCTTGCCCAGCCCTTCGGACGCCTTGGCAACCGCTTTCGGCTCGTTGAAGTGCGCCACCGCGTCCACAATCGCCTGCGCGCGCTTCTCAGGGTCGGATGACTTGAATATTCCGCTTCCCACGAATACGCCGTCGCAGCCAAGCTGCATGCAAAGCGCGGCGTCAGCCGGCGTGGCAATCCCGCCCGCGGCAAAATTCACGACGGGAAGCCGCCCGAGTTCGGCGACTTTCTCCACGAGCGCAACGGGCGCGCGCATGGCTGTCGCGGCTTCGGCAAGCTCGCGCTTGCCCTTTCCCTTCAACCCCGCTATCTCGCCGCCGATGGCGCGGATGTGCCGCACCGCCTCTACGACGTTTCCGGTTCCCGCCTCGCCCTTGGTTCGAATCATCGCCGCCCCCTCGGAAATCCTGCGGAGCGCCTCGCCAAGGTCGCGCGCGCCGCAGACGAACGGCACGTTGAACTGCCACTTGTCAATGTGGTGCTCCGCGTCCGCGGGAGTCAGCACTTCGGACTCGTCAACGTAATCCACCTCAAGCGTCTCCAAGACCTGCGCCTCGACAAAATGCCCTATCCTGCATTTCGCCATCACGGGGATGGAAACCGACTCCTGTATTTCCTTTATTTTCTTCGGGTCCGCCATCCTCGCAACTCCGCCCAGCTTTCTTATGTCCGAGGGCACGGCCTCAAGCGCCATGACCGCGACAGCTCCGGCGTCCTCGGCGAGCTTCGCGTGCTCGGCGTTCACCACGTCCATGATGACTCCGCCCTTGAGCATCTGCGCAAGCCCCGCCTTCACTGCGAAAGTTCCTGTTGATTGCTCGGCAGGGATTCCTTTCCCTCCAGCGGATGAATTAGTAGTCCCTGAATTTTTCAAGAAAATAACCTCCTTCCGGAATCGGTTAGCGAGGATTAGGTTAAAGAAGCTTTGCGGAATCCCGCGCGCGCGGAAATTTCCCTGCCGCCGTTGCGCGTTCCGCCCGTTTGCTCCATTTGAAACAGCTCCGAAGAGAAAATTTCCGCGCGAAAAAACCTATATAAATCTGGGTGTGCGATAAAATACGCAAGCCCAACAGGTTGTGGTCGGCTGGCTTCAAAACCACCATATATTGTGGTTCTAGACGGTTTCAAGGAATGTGAAGATGCGAAATTTTGCCTCGCGTTTTTGCCATTTCCCTCCTGTTCGCTTGCTTCCAATCAAATTACAAGATACGTGGGGTGTGGGCATGGCGGACGCGGCAGTGGTTTCGGAGCAGAAAAGCCGGCAGGGCGGTCTTCAGATACGGCGTTTATTCACCAGCGAAGGCACCGACCCCTTCGACGCAATCGAATATGACCTGCGCCAATCCGCAATCCGCAATTCCGACGGCTCGACGGTTTTTGAAATGAACGACGTGGAAGTGCCGCACGCATGGTCGCAGGTGGCAACCGACATCGTCGCGCAAAAATATTTCAGGAAGGCGGGCGTTCCGCTCTACGGACGGGACGGAAACCCCTTGAAGGACATTGGCGGCAAGCAGCTGACCGGGAGCGAAAAAAGCGTAAGGCAGGTAATCCGCAGGATGGCGGGCTGCTGGCGCAACTGGGGCGAGCGGCACGGATATTTCGCGGGAAAAGTCGACGCCGAGGCGTTCGAGGCGGAAATCTCGCACATGCTCCTCCACCAAATCGCGTCGCCAAATTCCCCGCAGTGGTTCAACACCGGGCTCGCCTACGCATACGGCATAAAAGGCAGCGCGCAGGGGCACTATTTCGTTGACCCGCAAAGCGGCGAGGTGCGGCTTTCAACCGACGCTTACACTCACCCCCAGCCTCACGCGTGCGCGGAATATCACACTCAAATCTATACGGAGGATGGAATCAGGTATATTGGGGAAATAGTGGAAAGCGGACAAGCAGGGCTCAAGGTATTCGACGGAGAGTCATATACGCCAATACTCGCCACAAAATATAATGGGGAAAAGGACGTATTTCGGATTGGGCTGAAAAACGGAAATTACATTGACCTTACTGAAGACCACCTCGTTCTTTCGGCAAACGAACGGCGCAAGGAAGGCGGGAAATACGAATGGAAAGAAGTGAAATCCCTCGGAGCAGGGATGCGGATGCAGCAGCCGCTTGTGCTTGAAGTGAAGGAAAAGAACGTTTTTTCCGAAGACCTGTCAAAAGCCCGGCTTGCCGGCTGGATAACTGGCGATGGCTCGGTCGGGATATATTTAGGTGTAATGCGGCTGGAAATCATCACTGTGAATGATGACGAGCACGCGGCAGTGCTCAACGACATCGCGGAAGTTTTTCCGGGCGCGCACTATTGGGTCACTGGTTTCAAGACCCAGAGTGCGAGTCTGAAGGGAAGGCGCATTCATCTTGCCGGAAAGAAAATCGAGGCGTTTGTGGGTGAATACTCCCTTCACAGGCAGGGGACAAGCGTTGCGGTTCCGGAACGGATAATGCGTGCCAGCCCTCAGGAAAAGAGGGAGTTCCTCAAAGCCCTTTTTCAGGCGGATGGATGCGTCCGAATCCGCAAGGACAACAGGAATTCCGGCGACATATGCCTCACAACGATTTCCGAAGAACTCAGTTTCGGGGCGCTGCAACTCCTGAACAGTTTGGGCATATATTCCCGAATTAGCATTGAAACTGAAACGCGCGATGACAGGTGCGACCTGCGGCAGGTGATAATCGCGTACAGGAGCGCACGGCAGAGATACGCGGAACAGGTTGGTTTCATAAGTTCGGAAAAAACGGCGAAGCTTGAGCTTCTTCAAACACTGGTTACCAACTCCAAGTCGCTGCCGCTTATACGTGAAGAGGAGATAGTTTCCATTGAAAATATGGGAACAAGAAAAGTGTATGACATTCAAACCGGCAGCGGCAAGTTCCTCGCAAACGGCGTGGTTGTCCATAACTGCTTTATCCAGTCCGTCCGCGACGACTTAGTGAATTCCGGCGGAATATTCGACCTCGTGACGCGCGAGGCGCGGCTCTTCAAGTACGGCTCGGGCACGGGGACGAATTTCTCGTGCCTGCGCGCAAGCGGCGAGCACCTCTCAGGCGGCGGCTATTCTTCGGGGCTGATGTCGTTCCTCAAAATCAACGACAGGGCGGCGGGCGCGATAAAATCCGGCGGGACGACGCGCCGCGCGGCGAAGATGGTGATTGTGGACGTGGACCACCCCGACATCGAGCAGTTCGTGAATTGGAAAATGCGCGAGGAGATGAAGGTTGCCGCGCTCGTTGCAGGAAGCAAATCCTGCTCCAAGCACCTCAACAGAATCATGAAGGTGGCGCGCGAGGAGCAATCCACCGACCTGAAGAACGAGCGGGTGAAGCTCGCAGTCGTGCAGGCGCTCGCGAAAAACGTGCCGCTCAACTACATTTTCCGCACGCTTTCGCTCGCCAAGCAGGGCAAGGACAAGATTGATTTCCCCGTATTCGACACGCACTACGAGTCCGACGCATACGTCACGGTTTCCGGGCAGAACGGCAACAACACCGTGCGCATCTCCAACCGCTTCATCTGGGCGGTGGAGAACGACGCCGAGTGGGGGCTTGTCGCGAGGATGGACGGGCACGTAATGAGGAAAGTGCGCGCGCGCGACTTATGGGACCAAATCGCGTTCGCGGCTTGGTCGTGCGCCGACCCCGGAGTGCAATACGACGACACGATAAACGAGTGGCACACCTGCCCGGTTGACGGCAGGATAAACGCGTCAAATCCGTGCTCCGAATACATGTTCCTCGACGACACGGCGTGCAACCTCGCGTCAATCAACCTTTTGAAATTCGTGGACGCAAAGACCGGCGCGTTCAACGTCGAGCAATTCCGCCACGCCGTGCGGCTCTGGACAATCGTGCTTGAAATCTCCGTGCTCATGGCGCAATTCCCCGCAAAGGAAATCGCCAAGCGGAGCTTCGAGTTCCGCACGCTCGGGCTCGGCTACGCCAATCTCGGCACCGTGCTAATGGTTCTCGGCGTGCCATACGAGAGCAAGGAGGGGCTTGCAATCTGCGGCGCGATTTCCGCAATGATGACCGGCGAATCCTACGCGACCTCGGCGGAAATGGCGCGCGAGCTCGGGCCGTTCTCCGCGTTCGAGCGCAACCGCGAGCACATGCTCCGTGTAATCCGCAACCACCGCAGGGCGGCATATGGCGCTGCGCAGAACGAATACGAAGGGCTGTCCGTGAAGCCCGAAGGCATTGACGCCGCGCACTGCCCCGGCTACATGGCGCAGGCAGCGCGCGAGAGCTGGGACCGCGCCTACTCCCTCGGCGAGAAATTCGGCTACCGCAACGCGCAGGTGACCGTCATCGCGCCAACCGGCACAATCGGGCTGCAGATGGACTGCGACACCACGGGAATCGAGCCGGATTTTGCAATAGTGAAATTCAAGAAGCTCGCAGGCGGCGGCTACTTCAAAATCGTGAATGCCTCGGTGAAAAGGGCGCTTTCGCGCCTTGGTTACAGCGAGCCGCAAATCCGCGAAATAGAGCTTTACGCGCTCGGGCACGGAACTCTTTCCGGCTGCCCGCACATAAACGCCGAGTCGCTTTCGGCAAAGGGCTTCCCCGCGGACAAAATCGCGAAGGTGGAGGCGGGGCTGCCAAAAGTGTTCGACGTGCAGTTCGCGTTCAACAGGCACGTGCTCGGCGACGATTTCCTCAAGCGCCTCGGCTTTTCCGAGTCCGACATGGATTCCCCCAAGTTCAATCTCCTCTCGAAGCTCGGCTTTTCCAAGCGGCAAATCGAGGAGGCGAACTGCTACGTGTGCGGAAGCATGACTCTCGAGGGCGCGCAGCACCTCAAGCCCGAACACTACGCGGTTTTCGACTGCGCGAGCAAGTGCGGGAAAAAGGGCACGCGCTTCATCTCGTATCTCGGGCACATCAGGATGATGGCGGCGGCGCAGCCGTTCATCACCGGCTCGATTTCAAAGACGATAAACATGCCTTCGGACTCGACAATCGAAGACATAAAGGAGGCATACACGCTCTCGTGGAAACACGGCCTCAAGTCCATCGCGCTCTACCGCGACGGCTCCAAGCTCTCGCAGCCGCTCAACGCGACTGCCGACGTGGACGAGGACGAGCTTGCGCAGCTTCTCGGACTGGGCGAAGATATGGATGAAACTTTCGGTCCGTCGCAATTGCAGTCCAAGATTGTCGGGCGGCTCTCGCGCAAGAAGCTTCCCACCCGCCGCAAGGGATTCATACAGGAAGCCCGCGTCGGAGGGCACAAGGTCTATCTCAAGACCGGCGAATATCCCGACGGCACAATCGGCGAGATATTCATAGACATGTACAAGGAGGGCGCGGGCTATCGTTCGCTCCTGAACTGCTTTGCAATCGCGGTGAGCAAGGGCTTGCAATACGGCGTGCCCCTCGAGGAGTTCGTGGACACCTTCACCTTCACGCGCTTCGAGCCGGCAGGAGTGGTAACCGGACACGAGGCGATAAAGAACGCCACTTCCATCGTGGATTACGCGTTCCGCGTGCTCGGCTACGAATATCTTGGCAGGCAGGACTTCGTGCACGTGAAGACGGTGAACGGCGACTCGCACTCTTCCGCGCCCCTCCCGCACGTGGAGGAGCAAAAAGCGCAGGCAAAGCTCGCCGCGCCCGAGCACGAAAAGCCCGCGCAAAGCGAGGAGGAGCACGAGACCGAGGAGTTCGACTCCAAGGCGCGCTCGGCAAAGTCGCAGGGCTTCACAGGCGCGCAGTGCTCTGGCTGCGGCTCGATGAATGTCAAGCAGAACGGAAGCTGCCAGGTGTGCGTGGATTGTGGTGAAACTACTGGATGTTCATAAAATAGATGAAAAGCCATATGGTGGGAGCATGACGAACGATTTAGCACGTGCAACGTTTGCGGTTGGGACAGGAATTGCTTTAATGTTGAGTCCAACTGTATTACCAAAAGGTCTTGCGGACTGGCAAGTTTTTTTCATTGAAATACTTGTTGGAATTGGAATTCTTTTCTTTATGGGCGGAATGATTGGCTATGGCAAATATCTAAATCGAGATAAATACTTTAAACAATTGAATTGGGAAAGAAAGCTGTTGTATTTCTTAGGGGATTCTCCAAAAATGCAATGACTCTTAGTCGGTCGCTATCTCTTCAAATCGGCACAGTCAGCGTGATTTCCTTCGCGCGGACGCCCAAGCCGGTTCTTTCCCTTTTTCCCTGCCGGTAGGTTTTCTTTTGTATGAGCCCGGCATCGCTCATAATTCCCACGTCCCGGTGGATTGCGCGGAAATCCTTGCCCATGATTTTCGCAAGCGCGTAAAGCGAGGCGGGCTTCTCTCTCTTGATTACGCCCAGCATCTTCAGGCGTTCGGGAGTAAGAAGTTTCCTTGCCGCCTCCAAGCTTTCTATATAGATTATCAAATCCTCTTTCTGCTCGATTTTGTGCTCCACTGCCCAAATGGTTTGTCGCAGGACGGTTTTTCTATCAGCTATAACAATCTTCACCATATCTTCCCCTCAGCAATTTTTTTCTCGCGCTCCGTTACCATTTCCTCGAATTTCAGGATTGCAGTTTTCCAGTCGTAATCTAAGTTTTCTTTCCTGTCTCGCAGGTGGATGTGCGGCTGTCCGTGCGAATTCTCAATGGCAAACGCTAGCTCGCCATCCATGCCCATGCATCTGAACGTGTAGATAACCCCATCTTTGAATTTCGGATTGTCTACTTTCAGCATTTCCACGGTTATTCTATCTCCATTCATCAGCCAACTTTCGTATTTCCTCATTATCTTCGACATCTTCGCACCTTCGAAGACATATGTATTCTTCATATGTCATATATAATGCTATCTCAGCATTGCGGAAAGCTGCCGCTGTGGCGTTTAAAAACTTGAGTTGACCTCCGATTTGTCGGCGAGCCGACAAATGAACCACTCGTCCTGCGGGAGCGACTCGTGGTCGCAACCACGAGTGCTCCACTCGCGCCGCTGCGCGAGTCGGACGAGTCGGTCCATGCCGGTGGATATTCAGTGTATCCTCACAAAATCCAGCCGGTCGAAATCAGAATCAAACGAGAGTATTTTTTTCATGCCCATCCGTTTCATCACGGTCGCGGAAATGGCGTCGCACATGCTGATTTTCGGGAACTTCCTTATGTTCTCCAGCGCGAGGGCAAAATCGTCCGCTCCTGCGTGGATTATTTCAAGATTGCTCCGAAGAAGCTTCACGCCTATCCCGTATGCCGCCTTGTTTCCGTCCTTGGCGGACGCGTAGGTAATGAACTCCGACAGCACGGCATCCGTGGTGGCGACGCGCTCGTCAATCTCCGCCTCGATTTCCACTGCCCGCAGATGCATCTCGTCATTCGCCCTGAAAAGGGCTATCAGATAAGACGTGTCTGCGAACAGCATTCAAATCCCGTAAACAACCTTGTTTATGTCCTTCCAGTCGCTTCTTGCCTTGCCTTTGAGCGAGCCAGCAAGCTCGCGGAGCGTGTGGCGCGTTTCTCCCTTTTCTTTTTCCATCTCCGCCTCAAGCCGCGACAGGGCAAGCCCGACAACGTCCCCTTCCGTTACCTTCTCCCCCCTCTTAAGCGTCATCTTCGCCTGAATCCAGCGTATCTTCCCCGCGAGGTGGCGGGGTATTTTTTTCGTTATGTATTCCATTTGTTACACCTTTTACATCTATTACATCTATTACACTTAACGTTTATAACCCCTTTCCCAGTGCCGTGCCGGCGCCAACCGTCGCCCTGCCGCGCCGTGGCTTCCCGCGTCCATTGCCTCTCTTCGGCGGGCTTTGAAAAAGGATTTAAACACCCGCCCACAACAGATTCCCATGGAACTTCTGTTGGATGCGGCGCTGCTCCTGATGCTGCTCTCACTGTCCGCGTTTTTCTCCGCGTCCGAAGTGGCGTTCCTTTCAATATCCAACGTCCGGTTGCACTCTCTTCTTGAGAAAAAAGCCACGGGCGCGGAAAGTCTCGGGCGGCTGCGCGCGAACAAGTGGCGCGTCATCATAGCGTTCATCATCTGGACGAACGTGGTCAGCATGTCCGCCGCCTCGTTCACCACTCTCGTGGCGATTTTCATGTTCGGCGACCAAGGGCTTGGGATGGCAATCGGCATCATGACCTTCCTCCTGATAACGTTCGGCGAAATCATCCCCAAGAGCTTTGCCACGGGCAACGGCGAATGGTTCATACTCCTGTTCGCGCCGCTCATAGAATTCCTCTTCGTGCTCATCTCTCCGCTCGTGTTCGTCTTCGAGTTGATAAACCGGCTCATCCCCGGCGTCTATTCCCGCGCGACCAAAGTGGAGCGTTTCACCGAGGAGGAGGTTCTCTCGGCGGTCAAGCTCGGCGTGAAGCACCAGAGCATAAGCGAGCGCGAGCAGAAATTGATTGAGAATGTGCTCGAATTCAACGACCGTGCCGTTGGCGCGGCGATGACTCCGCGGAGCAGGGTGGTCGCGCTCGACGGCAACATGCTCGTTTCGGTGGCGCACAAGAAAGCGCTCGAACATTCCATGTATTCGCGCTTCCCCGTGATGCAGAACGGCAAGGTGATTGGAACCGTGAGCGTCAAGGTCCTCGGGCGCGCGCTCTACCAGCATCCCGACTGGCATTTGCACAGAATAGTGTGGCAGCCGGTCAAAATCAACGTCAACGACAAGGCAAGCGACGCGTTCTCGCGGCTCCAGCGGCTCGGCAGGAACATCGCAGTCGTGGTGAACGAAAAGGACGAATTCATGGGCGTGATAACTCTCGAGGATTTGCTCGAGGAACTCGTGGGCGAGATAAACCGCCACCCGAGCGCTTCGAGGACGTATTGACGCGCGCCCAGTTTGCGACGCTTTTTTAATGCTTTTGCGCCACAGTCTTGCGCTTCGAATGTAGGGTTCGTTACCTGAACGGAGCCGGGAAAAACCTGGAGAAGAAAATACAACGGTGATAATATGGGAATGTACAAGTACATACAGGAATCTTTTCAAAAGGAATACCGCGAGCGCGACGAAATCTACCGCCGGCGCATAACTGCATGGAAAAAACTCGGCACGGTGGCGAGAATCGAGCGCCCGACCAATCTCGCGCGCGCACGCTCGCTCGGCTTCAAGGCAAAAGACGGCTACCTGATGGCTCGCGTAATGATGGGAAGAGGGCAGCGCAAGCGCCCGCACCCGTGGGGAGGCAGGAAGCCCGCGAAAAATGTGGCGTATCTCTCGCCCGGCAAGTCCCTCCAGAGGCAGGCGGAGGAAAAAGCCGCGCGCGTCTTCAAGAATCTCGAAGTGCTCAACTCCTACTGGGTGGGGCAGGACGGCACGAAGAAGTTTTTCGAGGTCATACTCGTGGAGCGCAAGCTCCTGCCCGGCGCCGCAAAAGGCAGGGCATTCCGCGGGCTGACGTCTGCCGGAAGGCGCGGCAGGCAGTCAATCACGTTCGGCAAGGTCTGATAATGCTTGATTTGGCATTGGGAAACGGCTTGGAAAAATGCCGCGGGATAAAACAGGCTCTGCCCGTGCAAGCCCTCGGCAATTTCCGCGCAATCAAATCCGCAGCCGAATCCACGCACGCCGCGCGGATGAAAAACGTCCTTCTTTACAGCCAAAGCTACGAGCTTGAGGACGGCGCATGCAGGGAGCTTGCAAAATTCCAGGGCGCGCTTGTTTTTTCCTTTTCCGACATTCTTCGCGAGTCCGGCTTTCGCCGCGCAATCGTCCTTTCGAAAATGCGCATCGCATTCGCCGCCTGCAGGAAAAGCGGCTGCGGCTACGTGGTCTGCACCCTTGCGAAAACGCAGGGCGAAGCGAGGAATGCGCGCGAGCTTGAGGCGTTCCAGTCCGTGCTCGGAATGAACCAGCACGAGAAGGATTTCGCGGAGCGGACGCTTTCGCGCCTTACCGGAAAAAACCAGGGCAACCGGGGCAATCAGGGCAGAGTGGTTCGATGAAGCCATCAGAGCGTTTCAAGAAAAGATACATTTCCTTCGCGCTTGGCGCTGGCTCAGCCCTCGCCGCCCCTTCCCCGTCCGAGGCGCGCTCCATAATCCATGAGCATTTCCTCTCGCTCTTCGGCGAGCTTGGCGTTTCAACGCTCGCATTCAAGCTTGTGAAATACGACGGAAAAACAGGCAGGGGAATTCTCCGCTGCTCGCGGGACAGGGTGGAGGAAACTATTTTCTGCATGGCGCTCCTTTCCGGCTGGAAAGGGCAGATTGCGCGCCTTGAGCCGCTCTCCACGAGCGGAAGCGTGCGCAGGGCATGATTTGTGGAGTCGCAAACGAAAACAGAATCAGGATTTCTTCTCATCTTTCTTTCCGTCCTTCCGACTGCTCTCGTCATCCTTCTTTTCAATCATCTTCCTGCTTTCGATGTCAAAAGACATTTTCCCGCCCGCCCTTCCCTGCCTGATTCTTTCCGCGGCAATAATTTTTGGCGCGCCCTCCTCATTCTTCCCGATTCCGAGCGCCTGCTTCGCCCTCACCACTATCTGCGCGAAGAAACTCGGTCCGGTTGATGCGGGCGGGCTTCCGCTCACGTCCGCGTAGCAAGTTCCGCACACCCTTCTTCCCGACAGCGAGTAAAGTTGCTCCGCGCTCCGCCCGCACCGCTCGCAGGTTCCGCTTCCTTTTCCGATTTCGAGCGGCACTCCTGCGCCCGCGCCCTCTGCGCCCCCTCTTCCGCTTTCCGCCGCAGGCGTTGGGCGCCTTTCTGCCGCCTGTTTGCGGTGCCGTTCGTCCTCGTCCTGCACGTCCATTATGCAATAAGCGCAATAGAGCCGCGAGTTCCACATCTTAAGCTCATGAGAAGGAAGATACATTCCGCATCGCTGGCACGGGACGTCTTCGGGGCCCCCTGTTCCGTGCTGCGAAGTCTGGCAGCTTGAGCAGGTTCCCGACGCGTATTCGCCAAGAAAAGTCCCGCATCTCGTGCAGTAGCCCATAAGCTCCTCTTTTCAGAAAGGATTTATATCCAAAACGGGCGCGCGCTGGAATGGAGAAATAGTGACAATCTTTGGGGAACGGGGGCGCAAGAAAAGAAGGGTGTGGGAGGTGAATAACGACGCCCCGATGTTCCCCAAAAGTGTCATGTATTCTCGGAGTCGGGCAATACCCGACTACGGGCAAATTTTGCCAAATTTGCCTGGTCGCCTTGCGTCAATGCGCCCTCGTATCATGGGGAGCTTAGCAAGAATGATGTGATTTCCGATGATTTCCGATTTTGCTTCAGGTTTCACGAGTTTCTATCCCTATCCCGATTCTTTCGCGCCGAACATCACCACTCGCCCCACCTGCTTTTTCGCAAGCAGCCCCATCTCGAAGAGACGGTTCAGGCGCGACGATGCCGCGTTTTTTCCCTTGTATCCGAACCTCTTCCGCACCTCTTCCGCGGAAACGTGCCGTTTTTCCTTCACGAACCGCAGCATTTCCTCGTCAACGGGCGCCAGAAGGATTTCTCCGCCCTCCGTTTCCTGCGCGGTTGCCGCAGTTTTCCCCTGCTCAATCGCCGCCAGCCGGCTGTCCACTTCCGCGAACTTCGCGTCCAGCTTTTCTATCAGCGTCTTGAGCAGCCGATTGGTGTTTTCCCGCTCGGTTGCCGCAGTGTGCATGAGCGATGCCAAAACCACCGGATCCCGAAGCTTCGCAATGTCATTTTCGAGCGGGGAGAGGATTTCGTTCTTCAACTCGTTCATGGCTTCTTTTCCAGCCCCCTGTTCGATAGGTTTATATGGTTCGTCTTTCTTCATGCCATCAACTTTCGAACCTTGTTCGAAATTTCCCGTTGTCTTGGGATTGTCACGAACCTGTCTTGTTGTTATCATGACGTTGTCATGATAATATATATAAGCATATATGCTCGCTCGACGTTAAGAACTCGCAAAAAAGCGACGCGATATTACATTTTTACCTCCCACTTGCCTTGTTCTGAATTCAAAAAAAAGATTGGATGACGTCGAAAAAATCGAAAAAAAAAGCAAAACAAAAACAAAAAAACAAGACGCAAATGCCAAAAAAAAGAAAAAAAAGAAAAAACAAAAAAAAGAAACAAAAAAACAAATAACGAAAAACAAAAAACCAAGGTGCTCCCGTGCCCGCTCCGCAGAAAGTGAAAATCATCGCCGACAACCGCGAGCCGGAGGAAATCTGCGATTTGCTTGAAAGCATGGACGCGGAAATCGAAATCCGCCAGATGCCCCTCGGGGATTACCAGCTTTCAGACCGGCTTGTCGTCGAGCGGAAAACGCGCGGCGATTTCGAATCGTCAATAATGGATGGACGCCTTTTTTCGCAGGTCGCCGACCTCTCGTCATCCGTTCAGCGCGCCGTACTCATAGTCGAGGGCGAGCCGGACAGCGACTTCCGAATCTCGCGCGCCGCGCTTCTCGGCGCATATTCCTCGGTGATATCGGACTTCGGCTGCTCGCTTTTCTTCACGCGCTCAAAGTCAGCCACCTCGGAAATGCTCCTTGCTCTCGCCACTCACGAGCAGCTCGCAAGGAAGCAGTCCCTCTCGGTGTATGCCAAGCGCAAATCCCGCACGCTCGCCGAACAGCAGCGCGCCATAGTCGAGTCGCTCCCCAACGTCGGTCCCAAGCTCGCGCGCGAGCTTCTCAAGTATTTCCAGACAGTGGAAAACGTCATGTCCGCGCCTGAATCCGAGCTTCTCGAGGTCGGCAAAATAGGGGAGAAAAAGGCAAAACAGCTCAGGCAGGCAATCTCCACCCGCTATCTGGAGGAAGATGACGGGGAATGACGGAAGTTTGTCCCGCATCTCCACTAATTAGAACAAATAACGCTCACTAATATAAGGAGGTTATCTCAAATTCAGCCCGCTATGCTTGTTTTGGGAAAAGGAATGGTGGTAATATGGACGAAAAAATAATCAAAGTCGTAGCATCCAAACTGCGAAAGCTCGAGGGCCAGCCAATAAACGCCGAGAAACTCTCGGACATCCGCGAGGCAATCTTCAAATCAACCGGCACGAACAAGTCCGCGTCGTTCTCGAATGTCAAGAAGTGGGTGAAGGCGGCGCGTTCCTACATCAAGAACGTTGACAAGCAGCAGGCAAAATCCGCTTGCGCCGTTGCATCCAAACCGCAGTCAAAGCCGTCCCGCGCGTCCGCAGAGCAGGAACGCCCGCACCGCGAGCCGGTGATTCCCGCGGTTTCCCGCAAGGTCGAGGACAGCGTCAACATGATAAAAGAGGAGGCAATCGAGCCCGCGCCCGTGGTGGAAGTCTCCATGCAGCGCCCCACCGTCGTGTTCGACAAGGTCTATCTCCAGAGCATAAAGTTCGAGGTCGCGTCCATCCGGCAGACGATGGAGCGCGTGAGCAGGCAGCTAGACAAGCTCGAAAAGGAGCTTACCTCGCACCGCTCGGACGACTGATTGTCGCCGCTCCCGCTGCGGCGCTTTTTTCCATTTTCGTCCTGCTAGCGCGAGCTTGCGAACGCGCGCCAGCTATTTTTCCAATTCTTCCTTCGTCAGTCCTGACTGGCGCAATATTGAAAGCAGGGTTCCAACAGGAATTTCGCAATTGGAATGCACGGGCACAATCACTATCCTTCCTGCGCCGTTTTTCATTTTCAAATGCGCGCCGCTTTGGGAAACTCTGTAAAAGCCGTTCTTCTCAAGTATTGCAATGAGCGCCTTTGCCTTGAGCCGCGGAATTTTCGCCAATGTTTCGCCTTAGAAAATTATCTTGAACGATTTCAGGATAGGGTGCAGTTTTGACAGGGCGGAAACCACCATTGGCTCTTCCTGCGTGTAGAGCTTTACTGCATCCTTCAGGTTTTTCAGGGATTCATCCGCAGTCCTGCCAAAGCTGGATACGTCAACCTGCGGGCACAGTGAAACGAACAAATCCTCTTCTTTCCAGATTACAGCGGTAAATTCCCTTTCCATGTCTCCACCACATTAGATTTCCGCAGTCTGCCTTTTATACGTTACTCGTGTTTCCTTTTTGCGACCAATATGCTGCTCCCGAACATGAGAATCAGATTAGGGGACGAAACCACCTTTGCGCTTGACCATGCCAAAGGCGACCCCTGCTTTGTCTCGCACGCGCACACCGACCACTCCTCGGCATTCTCCAAGGACAGGAAAATACTCGCCTCGGACGAAACATTCGTGATAATGGACAGGGCGCCCTCCTCCGTCTCGCACGCGTCAATCCGGCTTTCCCCATCTGGGCACATGCTCGGCGCGCGCCAGCTCATCGCGGAAACCGACGGCGGCAAACTGGTCTATACCGGCGATTTCGCGCTGCACGATTCCTACACCGCGCCAGCCGCGAAAATAGAGCAGTGCGACACGCTCGTGATTGATTCGACGTACGCGCTCCCGCACCTCCGGCTTCCGAACAGGGGCAAGGTTCTCGACTCGATGCGGAAATTCGTCTCGACAAACGACCGCTCAATCGTAGTTTTCGGCGCATACGTTCGCGGGAAAACGCAGGAGCTTGTCCGCTTCCTGAACGTGGAATGCGGCGTCGCCCCGGTGGTCAGTTCTCCCGCGGCGAAAATCTGCGCGGCGTACGAAAAGTGCGGGGTGAAGCTCGATTACATGGCGACAGGCACTTCTGAGGCGGACGAGGCAATGCGCTCGCCGTTCGTCGCCATAATGCCGTCCGGCATGGTGGACTTCAATTTCGGCTCGCGATTGTCCGAGGCGTTCGGGCACGAGGTGAAAACCGCAGTGGCAACCGGATGGGCGGCAACCAGCCGCTTCCCCGTTGACGAGGCGTTCGCGCTCTCCGACCACGCGGATTTCAAGGACACCATGCGCTACGTATACGAGTCCGGCGCGAAAAAAGTCGTGTGCGCGAACTCAAGCGAGGAGGAGGCGGCAGCATACTTTCAGAAGCTCGGCATAGACGCCGCTCCCGCGCATTCGCAGGAAAAGGAAGTCCAGACGACGCTTGCGCGGTGCTGAGCATTTAAATCTTATTCAGGGAATTTAGTAGAGCGGGAAGGAACGCAGGGAAAAGGTGATATTCATCAGCATCGTCCAACTCGTGCAGCGGCACGAGTGGAGCACTTGTCGTTGCGACGACAAGTTGCTCCTGCAGGACGATGTCTGAAAATCACCGGAGTGATTTTCATGGCAACCAAACTTCAAGACGAAATACTCGGCGAGATAAAAGGCAAGATTCCGGTTTATGGAAACGGCATGGATATGTCCGGCGACATAATATTGTGCGCCGAGGGCGTGATTGTGCGCGCAGAGGGCAACACGATAAAGGTGCCCTTCCGCTACATCACCATGCTTGAGAAGTCCCACGACCTGCCGCTCGGAAAAATCGGCGTGGAAATGGACATTTACGACCAGGCGGGGCAGAAGCATTACTTTCATTTTGGCATGTCCGACACGCACTTCCTCACGCTGAAAAAGGCGTGCGGCAAGGTCGAGAAGCCGCCCGAAGACTGAGCCGCGGGCGAGTGTTTTTTATATTCCATATGAGGATTTGAGAGTTATGGCGCCATCCCGTTTTCGTGCCCAAGCCGCGATTGACTCGCCCTGCGGGTCGACCGATTTGTCGGCGCACCGACAAATGTTCCACTCGAACTGCTGTTCGAGTCGGAGTGCTCGCGGCTTGAAGGCTCAAGCCGCGATTGAGAAGGCTTCGCCTTCTGCTGGCAGCTTGCGCGGGCAAGCTGCCATTGACTCGCCCTGCGGGTCGACCGATTTGTCGGCGCACCGACAAATGTTCCACTCGAACTGCTGTTCGAGTCGGAGTGCTCGCCGCCTGCGTGGTCAGGCGGCGATTGAGAAGGCTTCGCCTTCTGCTGGCAGCTTGCGCGGGCAAGCTGCCATGGAATATCTCGTTACTTACGGCTGGGCGCTCCTCGCGCTTTTTTTCGTAATCGCGCTTCTCATCGGCTCGGGCGCGTTCTCGGTGAACAACTTTTCAACTCCCGAATGCACCTTCCAGCCCGACATGCCCTGCTCCTCGTTCATAATCTACAAGGAAACCGGCGCAGGCGGGGCTGACCAGACCGCGCTTCTGTTCAATATTTCAAACGGGCTGGGCTTTCCAATAAACATCACCAACGTCTCTTACGCCGCGTCCGGCATGGGGCGGCAGGGAATGACGGTTTTCGACGCCGCGCCTGCAACGCCAATCGCGCTTGCGCCCGGCGGCTCGGCATCGTTCGGCTACAATTTCACCGGCGCATCTCAGCCCTCCGAGCGCGACTTCAAGACAGTCTTTGCCACGCTTACTTTCTACAACTGCAAAACGCCGACCGCATGCACCGGGCCTTACGTAACTTCCGGCAGGGTTTCCTCGATTGTGGAAAGAAGGCAGGCGGTAAGTCGGCTCCCATATTCCCCTACTTGAGCAGCCATTCCTCTATTGTTTTCACTTCCATTCCTTCCGGCGCCTCGCATTCATTCTTGCTCAAAAACAGCCCTTGTGCCTTGCATTCTCTTTTCCCCAGCTCAAGCCCGGAAATTTCCCTCTCCCCAATTCTTCCCTCCCCGCACCAGACCTGCACTGCGAGGGTTTTTGCCCCTGGCTTTTGCGCAATGAAATCGCATTCGGCGTTGTTTCCTTTTAGGAAAGAAAGCGAATAGCCCCTGCGCACAAGCTCGACCGCGACCAAATTCTCGTATTTTCTCCCATCATCCTCATTTTGGGATATTGAAACCGACGAGGCAAGCCCGGTGTCATACGCATAGTGTTTTGCATCCGCCACTATTCTCTCCCGCGGGGAGCGCAAAAACGGGGGAACGGAAAGGATGAGGAATGCTTCATTGAACGCCTGCGCATAGGAGCGGAAGGTTGGTTGGCTTATTCCAAGCGCCTCGGAGGTCTTTTTTGCAGAAATCGCCTTTCCCGGCTCCGAAAGAATGATGAGCGCAAGGTCCGAGAGCGGCTTTTGCTCGCGTATTCCCTTCCTCGCGGCAACATCCCGCAGGACCGTAAGCTCAAAATATAGCTTATGCAGCGTTTGCGCCTCAGTCGGCCTAAGCACGCATTCCGGATACCCCCCTATTCTGAGGTATTTTTCCAAGCCCTGTGCATTCCAGTTTTTCGCGTCCCGGTATGAAATGGGGAACACCTGGCTGGGGATTGCCCTGCCCCCGAGCGAGCTTGCTATTTCTGCCGAAAGAAGCGATGCCGACGAGCCGCTCACAACAATATGCCGTTTTTTTCCTTCTACTTGTCCTCTCACGACTTTTATCCATCCTTCGAGTGCCTGTACTTCGTCCAGCACAACCAGCCCTCCTTTCGGGGTTTTTTCAACCAGCGCCTGAAGCTCCTGCTGGCTTGCCGGTGCGCCCAACGCCTCCAAATCAAAATATGCGCCCGCTTTCCCTGAAGCTTCCCAGTGCGAAAGCAGCCTTCTCGCAAGCGTTGTTTTCCCTGCCCTTCTCGGGCCTATCAGCGCAAGCGCCTCGCTTTGGAAAAGTTTCGGCAACAATCCCCTCTCTTCTTCGCGTGAAAGATACATAGTGAAATTATACTTTCAGCATATTTAAATAGATTTGCTTTTTTTTATTTTCCTTTATATATAATAAAATTATACTTTCAGTATTTCGTTTCCACAGGCGCACTTAGGAACATCTGGCGAATCTGGCGGGCAGCCAGTCAAATCATGCGGACAGCAAGATATCTTGAGCGCGAATCTCTGAGAAACCATTTTAAAATCTGTCCCCGTATTTCTCGCAAGGCGACGCGTATCCAAAGTCAAAAGGCAGGGGCTACATGGTTTACATAAAGGGCTTGAAATTCCGCGGCTTCAAGTCTTTCCGAAAGGCGGAAGCGAACTTCCATGACGGCTACGTCTGTCTCGCAGGCCCGAACGGCTCCGGCAAAAGCAACGTTACCGACGGCATCCGCTTCGCGCTCGGCGAGGGCTCGCTAAAAGCGCTTCGCGCGCGCCGCGTCTCCGAACTCGTCAACACCTCCTGCAAATTCGCGGAAGTCACTCTTTTTATCGAAGGCGAGAAGCAATACGAGATAAAGCGCGCCATCAACTCCGAGGGAAAAACGCTCTACAGGATAAACGGCAAACGCTCCACGCGCACGCTCGTCATGGAGGAGCTTCGCCAATACGGGCTTGAGGCGGGCGGGCACAACATCATCGCGCAGGGGCAGGTTCAGAAAATCGTGGAGATGAGCGCGAAGGAGCGCCGCCAGATAATTGACACGGTTGCAGGAATTTCCGAATTCGACGCGAAGAAGGAGGAGGCGCTGCGCGAGCTTGACAAGGTCGGGCAGAAAATCACCGAAGCATCCATCATCCTCGGCGAGCGCGAGGCGCAGCTATCCGAGCTTGAGCACGAAAAGGACGACGCGCTCACGTATCTTTCGGCAAAGGACAATTTCAGCCGCGCGCAGGCATCGCTTGCAACCGCGGAATTTTCCAGAATGAGCAAATCGCACGCCGACATTGTCCAGAAGCACGCGCAGGCATCGGCGGAAAAGGACGAGCTTGCCGGGCAGGTCGGCGTGCTCAACGCCCGCATTTCCGAGCTTGGCGCGCAGAAATCGCAGGTCGTCGCGAAGATGGGCTCGTCCGCCAGCCGCGAAGCCGCGATGAAGGAAATCGAGGAGCTGAAGGTGAAAATCGGCTCGGAAAAGGCGACGCAGTCCGAGCTTTCAAAGGAGCTTGCGCGGCTCGAATCCTCCCGCAAGTCCGCCGGCGCGCAGCTCGAATCCATACGCAAGGCGCAGAAGGAAACGAGCCAATCCATAAACTCCCTTTCAGGCGAAGCCAGCGCGCTTTCACGGCAGATAGCCGAACTTGAGAAGAGGGCGGGCGGCTCGCCCGACGCGGCAGACAAGGTCGCAAAGGCAATCGAGTTCTCTTCGCAGAAAATAATCTCGCTCAAGGAGCGAAAAGCCGCGGTTGACGCCGCGATGCAAAACGCCGAGAAGATGCTTCAGGTGCGAAGCGAGGAGAAGGCGCGGCTGTCCGCGTCCCTCGGTTCATCAAAAGAGGAAAAGCTCTCTGGCGAGCGCTCCACGCTGCAAAAAGAGCTGATGGCGCACGAGAAGGGTTTGACCGAGCTTTTCGAGCGCGAGAAGGAAATCAACCGCGCCATTCCCGAGCTTGAAAAAAGGATGTTCTCGCTCAAGGACAGGGCGGCAACCCTGCGCGCAACGCTCGCGCCATCCGCGGCAAGTCTCGCGCTTCGCGTGGTGGACGAACTCAAGCAGGGCGGCATGAAGGGAATTTACGGCTCCGTATCCTCGCTCATCTCCTGCGAGCCGAAGCACAGCGCGGCGGTTGAGGCGGCTGCGGGGCAGCGGCTGAACTACGTCGTGGTGGATTCGATGGACACCGCGCTCAAGGTGATTGAAAAGCTCAAGGCGCAGAAATCCGGGCGCTGCACGTTCATCCCGCTCGACACCGTCCGCCCGTCCGAAAAGGCGCAGAGGATGTCCGCAGAAGGGTGCATGGGTCCGCTCATTGATTTCGTGGAATTTTCAAACGCGTACCTGTCCGCAATGGAATACGTGTTCTCCGACACGCTCCTGTTCGAGAATGCGCAAAGCGCGAGGAAGGCGGGCTTGGGCAAGGTGCGCATGATTACGCTTGACGGCGAGCTGATTGAACGCTCGGGAATAGTGTCGGGCGGCGCGCAGAAGGGCTCGCTCCTCTCGCGCGCGGGGCTTGAGAAGGCGGAGGCAGAGGCGGATTCCGTGAAGCGCGAGCGCGACGCGCTTCTTGCGCAGATATACTCCATACGCGAGGAAATGTCCTCCCGCAGGAAGGAAAAGGCGACTGTCGAGGTCAAGCTCAAGTCAATCGAAATCGAGGCGAACGCATACAAGGAGCGGATTGAGGGCGCGAAAAAGGCGCAGGAAGCCCTCCGCGAAATCGAGGCGCACCTCGAATCCCTCGCGAAGGAAATTTCATCCTCCAAAAAAGAGCAGGCCGCGCTGTCATCGCAAATCTCGTCCGCCATAACGGAATACGAATCCCTCAGGAAAAAGCAGGCGGAGGAAACGCAGAAGGCGCGCGCGGCGGACGAGGAATCGCAAAAGAAACTCAGGGAAATTTCTTCCACCCGCTCCGCGCTCGAGGCGCAGCTCCAGTCCAAGAAAGACGAGCTCTCGCGGCTCGCAGGCGAACTCTCTGACCGGGAATCCGGCCTGAAATCCGAAGAGAAGCACTCCGAGGAATGCAAAAAGGAAATCTCCGCGTTCAAAAAATCAATCGAGGAATGCACTGCGCAGCAGGTGGAAAAAGAGAAGAAACTCTCCGAAATAAGCGCGGCTTCCCAAAAGCTCCTCGCGCGGCTCAACGAGCTTGAGGCGCAGATAGGCGAGGTCGGGGCGCAGCTTGGCAAGCTGAAGAACGAGGAGGACAAAAAGGCGCGCGAGCAAATCGAGCTTTCCGCGCGCAGGGAGGTCATCGAGCAGCGGCTCGCGGACCTGAAAGCCGCGCTTGAGCAATACGCGGGAGTGCCGACGATAGACGCGACAAAGGCGGAGCTTGAGGATTTGGCGAACAAGAGCCGCGTGGCGATGGACGCCATTCCCAACCCCAACCTGAACGCCCCGCGCATATATGAGGAGAAGAAGCGCGACATTGACGAGATAAAATCCCGCGTCGCCTCGCTTGACTTGGAAAAGAAAGCCGTATTCATGATGATGGACGAAATCGAGGGCAAGAAGCGCGCGATTTTCCTCTCCACATTCTCCTCGGTGAACGACAACTTCCGCCGCCTGTTCGGCTACGTGCTGAAGGGCGAAGCCACCCTCCTTCTGGAGCAGCCATCCAACCCGTTCGAGTCCGGGCTTTTAGTGAAAGTGCGCGAGGAGAACGGGCGCGACAAATACCTCGACTCCATGTCCGGCGGCGAAAAATCGCTTCTCGCGCTGATATTCATCTTCTCCATCCAGATGCACAAGGCGGCCCCCTTCTACATACTCGACGAGGCGGACGCCGCGCTTGACAAGGAGAACAGCAAGAAGCTCGCCGACCTCATAAAGCAGCTTTCAGGAAAGACGCAGTTCATCGTGGTCACGCACAACGACACCGTGCTTTCGCGCGCGGACGTCGCGCTCGGCGTCATCCGAACCGATGAGGGCTCGAAAATCGTGGGCGTGCAGCTCTCCTCCGCAACCGCGCTTGCGCACGCGAAGAGCAGCGTTTAATTCCTAGTTTCTAGCCGCCCGCGCTTATCGCGTACGCGCTCGTTCCGTCCGCCACGATTTTTATCGTCCCGTTCGTGTCAGTCCGCCACACTCTCCTGTCCGGCGACAACTGGAGCCACGTGAGCGTGGTCGGCGAAGGCAGTCCGTCGCTGTTTGCCCCGACGGAAATAATGACATCCTTCGGCGCGATTTTCTCAAGCGAAACCGGCGGCATCGGCCTGCCCTCCCCGTGCTTGAAATAAGTCATCACGCCGCATTTCACGCTCTCGTTTTCCGCGGCGTTTAATATCGTGCTTTCCCAATCCTGCACTATGGGGTTCAGCAGCATGGCGCAGAAATTGCCGTTCGACAGTTTCAGCGTGATGGCGTCATGGTCGGGATTGCTGCTCGGACCGTCGTTCGGGGGATTCAATACGAACACCCGCAATCCGCCCAAGTCCATAACGTCGCCCGTGTTCGGGTGTTTTATCGGCACGCCCTTTTCCGCCGCCTTTTTCCGGATAAGCGCATAATTCTCCGAAACCCCCGGATTGCCGTTGTCCCAAATCTCGCCGACCCCGAATTCGTCGAGCGTTTGCGGGATTCCGGACGATGAGCCCTCCGTGTCCTTTGTCGCCACCACAACGTCCAGCTTCTCAATTCCCTTGTCCTTGAGGTACTGATTCACCAGTTCGGCATTTCCGTTCCCGATAAGCATGTAAAACTCTCCCTTGTTCACCAAAATGGCATCTGAGTAGCCAGCGTTTATCACTTCCATCACGAGCGGCGAGCCCGAAGGGTCGGGGATGTCAAACTGCCCCTGGTAAATCTTGTCGGAAATATTCCTTGGAACAAGCACCGGCTCGACAATCTTGGGCGCATCCGGCGTCTGGTTTGCCTCCGGCACTGCAACCGTCCCGTTCTCCTGCGCACCAATGCTTGAATTTTGCGTTGCGTTTTCAGTGGCATTCGCCTTTGCAATCGGCTTTACCGTGATGCCGCTGCTCGGCGGCGACATCGGGGGCATGGCGCATCCGAAAATAAGCGCCAGCGCGGAAAATGCAACGAGCAAAACAACGAGGTTTTTCATGGAGTCATTTCTCCCGCCGCATTTTAAATACCGGCGGCGCGAAGGCGGCAAGGGTTGCCCTCTCGGCACAATCTGCCTTCCGCTTCAAAGCACTCCAAAATACCTTTCTTTTTCCCACGGCGTTACCTGCGTCTTGTATCCGTCCCAGTCCTTGCGGAAAACCGTGTCCAGCCGCTCGCTTATGTGGCTGCCCATCGCTTCCTTCAGCGCCTTGTCCGCCTGCAATTCGTCCGCCGCCTCCTCGAGCGTGCGGGGCATGTTCTTTATTCCCAAGAGCTTTCGCTTGTCAACTTCGTAGCCATACACCCGTTCCTCCACGGGTTTCGCCGGCTCAAGCTTCCTCTCGATTCCATCCAGCCCTGCCGCGAGCATGGCTGCGAACGCGAGATAGGGGTTGCACGACGGGTCCGGGAAGCGGCACTCAATCCGCGTCCCATTTTCCCTGCCGGAGAGATTGCGCGGCACGCGAATCAGGGCAGAGCGGTTTATCCTGCCCCAGCAGATATAGACCGGCGCCTCGTAGCCCGGCACCAGCCGCTTATAGGAATTCACGGTGGGGTTCGTTATCGCGGCAAGCGCGCGTGCGTGCTCCATTATTCCGGCGATGAAATGCAGCGCGGTCTGCGAAAGCGAATAATCCTTCGCACCGTCATAAAATAAATTCGTGCTGCCGCTCCAGAGCGACTGGTGCACGTGCATTCCCGAGCCGTTTATCCCGTAAAGCGGCTTTGGCATGAACGACGCGTAAAGCCCGTATTTTTTCGAAAGCGTCTTGACCGTCGTCTTGTAGGTCATCACCGAATCGGCAATCTGCAAGGCATCTCCGTATTTGAAGCCGATTTCATGCTGCCCCTGCGCCACTTCGTGGTGCGAGCGCTCGATTGTCATTCCCATTTTCTCAAGCGCAGGAACTATTTCCTGCCGAAGTTCGACAGCCGCATCGCGCGTTGCCAGGTCGAAGTAGCCGGCGTTGTCGTGCACCTGCGCGCTGTGCACTCCCCCGTCTCCGTTTATCCCCTTAAAGAGGAAAAACTCAAGTTCAGGGCCGACCTTGTATTCAAAACCCATTCCTGCCGCACGCGCAAGCTGCCTTTTGAGCACGCTTCGCGGGTCGCCGGAAAAAGGAGTTTTCTCATCCACATAAACGTCGCAGATTATCCTCGCCGTTTTGTTCCCCGTCCAAGGAAGCGGCGCCCATGTCCTCGTGTCAGGCACCAAGAACATGTCCGATTCCGCAATCCTCGCAAACCCCTCGATTGACGAGCCGTCGAACCACGTGCCGTCCGTCAGCGTGTCCTCCAGCCGCTCAACCGTTACCTCGCACATCTTTGGCATTCCCACGATGTCCACGAACTCCAAATCCACGAACTGCACGCCCTTCGCACGCGCGTCGGACACCACCCTCTCTATCTCCTCCCTTGTGACATTGCCCAGCATGAAATCCCCCCAACGCTCTCCAGCTTGGGGATAGCTTCTATATATAATTCACCAGCAATTTTCCAGCCATCTGTTCGATATTTTTATAATTTATCTGTTCAAATGTCCATTATATCCGCAACTTTCACGCAAGGAGGCGTTCAAATGTTGGACAAGACAGACGAAGAGATACTTTCCGCGCTTCGGCACAACTGCCGCGGCTCCTTCCGCGAAATCTCCCGCCGCCTGAAGATGCACCCGACCACGCTCATCTCGCGCGTAAGCCGCCTTGAAAAAGCGGGAATAATACTCGGCTACGGCGCGAACCTCGACCTCTCCAAGCTCGGCTACGAGTTCATGGGGGTCGTCCAGATAAAAATCGCGAAAGGAAAGCTCATCGCCACGCAGGAGAGGATAAGCCGCATGAAAGGGGTGGTGGCGGTTTACGACGTCACCGGCGAATACGATAGTGTTGCCATAATCGCCGCGAAAACGCGCGAATCCTTCTCGCATCTGATAAAGTCCTTCCTGAACCTCGCGCACGTGGAGCACACGAACACACAGGTCATACTCAAGGTGGTAAAGCCCAGCTGGCAGTTCGAGGCGGTGTGAATTGTCTGGTTTGTATAGTCTGGTTTGTATAGTATGAAAGGTCATTCCAGCTTTCCCGCCATGTAATCCGCATAGCCGCCAAGGTCCAACAAGCCGTGCCCCGACAAATTGAACAGGATTGTTTTTTGCTCGTTTTTCCTCTTGCACTCAAGCGCCTTGTCAATCGCCGCCTTTATCGCGTGCGCGGATTCCGGCGCCGGAATTATGCCCTCGGATTTCACGAACATCATCGCGGCATCGAACACTTCCTTCTGCCCGTAGGCGACGGGCACGGCTTCCTTCTCCGCAATGAGCGCGGAAACGGTTGGCGCCATCGCATGGTATCTCAGGCCGCCGGCGTGTATTTTCGACGGCACGAAATCCTTCCCCAGCGTGTACATCTTCATGAGCGGAGTCATGCCAGCCGCGTCGCCGAAGTTTTCGCTGATTTGCCCGTGCAGAGGTCTGTCGCGCGCAAGATGATAGAGCTTGGCCTGAGGATTGATGAGGAAGGCAGGATACTCTGCGGCGACGTGGAAATAAAGGAGGTGAGCCTCGCGCGCGCCGCGGGGGTAGATAGGCGCGTGGCGGTCTCCACAGTTGCTTCAATACTCTCAGACAGAACGCTTCACAAACTGTTTTCCGGCATCCAGCCCGCAGGCGCGCTTTTGAAAGGGATTGCAAAGGATTTGGGATTCGGGGCGGTGGAGCTTGAGGCGAACGCGAAAAAGCCCTCAATAATCGCGCGCGCCACCGCGCTTCTTGCGGACAGGAAAATAAGCATCCGCCAGATTTACGCAAAAGACCCCGAGCTGTTCGAGAACCCGACGCTTTCCATCATCACCGAGCGCCCGATTCCCGGAAGCCTCATTCCCAAATTCATGGAAATTCCCGGCGTGAAAAAAGTGAGCATGCTCTGAAGCAAAATCTACAATTATAAACCATCCGTTGGAAATGGGTTTATGAACGAATGGATACTGAAAAGCATCGAAGTTGCGAATGCGCCGAAATATCTTGACGCGCTTTCAGAAATTTACCCAATGAACGTCAATCCAGTCCGACCTCTTCCGCACGAGATAGCGAACGAGATACGGGTGGCGTTCGTAGCCAAGAAAACAAAGAAACTCGTTCGTCTTCTTATTGAACATTCGGAAGTTTTTCCAGTCAAGGATTCCTATGTCGGTTTTATGAGAAAAAAACCCGAAGCCATAGATGAAAATCCCAAAACGATAAACCGGATAGGAGAACGGCTTTATTCTCTAGGGTTCGACAGAATGATTCAAGAAGCCCAGCGACCAAAAGAAACCAACCGGCAACTTGGGCATTCATTCAAAAACTGGGTTTCGACTCTCGGCTATGGCATGGTTTCTTGCGAAGAAATGAAACGTTCAACTCGGGGCATCTGCATCTTGAAAGGTTCCGACGATGTTCTTGGGGGCTTCGCGAGGAAAGAACTCAAATGCACGATAAAGAAAGGAATTGACTTTGTTGCCAAAAAGGATTCAGACTACATAATCGGCGAGGCAAAATTTCTAACCACTCCGGGCGGCGAGCAGGACAGGGGGTTTGACGACGCCTCCAGTTTCATAGGCGCGCGTAGCGGAAAGGCGACAAGGATTGCCCTGATTGACGGATATATCTGGCTCAGAACTATCAGCGGATTGCATGAGAAAATAACGAATAATGATGGAAACATAATGTCCGCGCTACTTCTGAGCGATTTTATCCGCAAGTTTTAAGCCCATATTCGCGCATACGTCTGCATTCAACAGCCGATATGAGGCGCATTTCCTTTTCTCAACGAGTTTTTTCTGGATTGTCGCCAATGCCATTGGCGAGTTGTCGATACCTATCCACTTTCTCCCAAGTTCTTCGGCAGCAAGCAGAGTTGTTCCTGAGCCGGCGAAACAGTCCAGAATCAAGTCGCCCTTGTTTGATGATACCTGAATAATCATCTTAAGCATTTCAAGATTTTTTTCAGTAGGGTAAGATGAGTTTTGAATACCGGGGTCCTTGAACTCCCAAACATCTTGGATTTTTTTGCCCCCGTTTTCGTCTGCGTAGATTATCTTCCTCGGATTGCCTGTGCTAGACCATTCTATCAAACCTGCTTCATCCAGTCGACTCAATTCATCAGGGGAATAACGCCAATGCCTGCCTTTAGGGGGCATCATCCCCTTCCATGTCTTGCCCGTTGGACCATTCGCAGTTTCACCTGGTGCGTGCAAGGGCGTCGTAGTATATCTGCGTCCTTCCTTGTCTATCCTGCCAAATCTGCGTTCAACATCCTCTTGGCTTGATTCGAGCTTTATTTCGTTCCATTTCACAATGTCAATTTGTGAATTTGGGTTGTTCGAATAGAAATACACAATGTCTTTGGTATTGCCGTATGCCTTGCGGTCAAAATTCTTTGGGTTGCATTTTATCCGCGTAATGTCATTCCTGAAGTTGAATTCACCAAAGATTTCGTCCATTATGATTTTGATGTAATGCCCTTTTTTCTGGTCAAGATGAACGTATATGCTTCCATCAGGAGATAGCAATTCTTTCAGGAAGACCAGCCGCTCCCGTATGAATTCCACATATTCATGCCCGTTCAATTTATCCGAATAGGCATGGTTTTTGTCAAGGTCTGCAAATTCCCTTTCGGTTGCAAAAGGCGGGTCTATGTATATCAGTTGGACATTCCCCCTGATGTTTGGGTCAAGATAAAACGTTTTGAGAACATTGAGGTTGTCTCCGCGCACGAGAAGATTGGACCAGTCTGAAAACTGATTTTTTTGATTTGTCTCGTCAATTCTGAGTTCTGCTGGCGGCGTGCCATTTATTATTTCCGAAACGGATTTTTTATCTCGATACGTCAATTCCATGCGGTTTCACTTCGTTTTCCAATATAGTTTTGCCGAGCCGACAGCTTTTGATTGGACTGCTCCTTTTTCTTCCATTGCCGCCAGATATCCACTCACGAACATCCGGTTAAGCTTTGTTTCTGCCGCTATTTTTGTTATGGTGGCACCGCCATTTTTTGCCAACAACGCAAGTATTCTATTCATCGCCTCACCATTAACTACTCTGTTAACAGCTCAGTTAATAGATTTAAATAGCTTGTGGTAGTGGCATGCCGGTCGGTTCCCTGCTACAGCAACCTTACTTCATCTTCGCCCTTACAAGCTCGCTTCTCGCCTGCTCGACCTGCGAGCGCGCAACATCCTGCTTCTTCCTGAAGTTCGGAAGCAGCGAATTCGAGAATCGGATTGGCAGCAGCTCCTCGTAAATCGCGCTCATCAGCTCGAAATACCTCTCCGCCTCCTTCTTCTTCCCCCTCTTAAGCATCTCAAGCATTTCCCGCCTCAGCTCGCCCGCGAAGTCGCACATGCCAAGAAGATAGGGCTCAAACGGCATTCCCATTTCCTGCCAGCCGGGCAGATTCTTTCCTTCGACTGCGGCAAGAAGCAGCCGCGCCTCGGCGATTTCCTGATAGGGCTGCGAGAGCAGATACTCGAACTGCTTCGTCTTCGCAAACGGGGCGATTTTCCTCTCCGCCTGCGCGATGTCCAGCTTCGCCTTTTTCACTTCGCCCGCGTGGATGAGCTTTATCCCGTTCGCGCAGTGGCGTATTATCTCGCGCACCGAGCCCAAAATCGCGTCCTGCTCTCGCTCGCGCGATTCAAGTTCCTTGACAATCTTCCCGATATTCGCGGAAAATTTTTCCTTCGCCATGCAATTCCCCCACGGTACGATACTGTCTGGAAAACATCCTTTAAAAACCTGCACAGCAAAGCACCATCATGCAAACCGTAGTCCTCTCCCTCGGCGGCTCGCTTGTGAATCCGGGCACGCCCGACCCGCAATACGTCTCATCGCTTGTGAAGATGCTCCGCTCCACGAAATACAATTTCGGGATTGTCGTCGGCGGGGGCAAGCTCGCGCGCAAATGGGCGGACGCCGCGCGCAAGAAGGGCGCGTCCGAGTTCGAGGCGGACGAGGCGGCGATAGACGCCACAAAAAAGAATGCGCAGTTCGTGATTGACATAATCAAAAAGGACGTGAACCGCGTGGTGTGCCAGTCATTCGGCTCCGCGCGCGAGCAGTCCAAAAAATCGCGCTTCGTGGTGATGGGCGGCACCATCCCCGGCATAACAACCGACAGCGACGCAGTGCTTCTCGCGGAGTGCCTCCATAGCAAGCGCATATTGAATCTTTCAAACATTGACGGGATTTACTCGGACAATCCGGTCCGCAACCCGAATGCGAAAAAATTCCACAAGATGAGCTACCAGCAGCTCATTGACCTCGCGGGCAAGAACGACCTTCGCCGCGCAGGCACGCATTTCGTATTCGATTTCCTCGCCTGCAAATTAATCGCGCGCAGCAAGATAGAGGCGCACTTCGTACACGGAAAAAATCTTCTTGACGTGAGAAAGGCAATAGAAGGAAGGCAGCACGGCGGGACGGTTGTGAAGTAGGCTTGCCGTCGCCACGAGCCAATGATTTTAAATCAGCAGAGGCTAATTCTTGCGATGGTAGTTGTCTATCCGAGCTTGGAGGAGATAGAGGAATCAAATATCCTGATGCTCAGCATGATAAAAGTAAAACGGGCGGACAGTCACAGCGTTCTAAGCAGGACGAAAATCAGGGATGCGATAAGCGCCTGTGAAAGCGCAGAAGGGGACGTTTACGCAAAAGCGGCAGTCTTGATGGCGCGCATGGTGTCTGCGCACGCATTTGCGAGCGGCAACCGCAGGACGGCGTTCATTGTTTCCAAGTCATTTGTGCTGAAAAACGGCGAAAGATTCATGATAGCCGACGACCCTGCCTATGCGAAAGTGATGCAAGGCATCAGGGAAGGAAAGTATGCGGTTGATGAGATAACGGAGTGGATTAAAAATGGAAAAATCAGGCAGCCATGACGGGGCACTGCGGCTCAAAATAGTTTCAGAGGAGCTGTTGCGCTTCAACCGGCTAATAGATGGACATAGAAAGCTTCTTGCGGCGATAGGGGAACTCTAGCGTCATGCAATTCATAGAATCATAGTTTCGTTGCCGGGCACTTTTGCAAAAAGAATTTCTTCTAGATTGGCGACTTCTATCTGAGAGTAGACAGACTTGAGGTTCTTCCCGTGGGCGATTATCTTCGCGCCCTCCATTGCAACCTACTGCCCGCTAAAACATGCCAAATCAACGCCGGACATCAGCGCGCTTGCCTTATTCGCGGAAATCATATTGACACCTGTTTCTATTGGGCGGCTTATGGCTTAAAAATGTGCCTTCCCAACCGCTTTTTTCACCATCAGATTCGTGTTGTGTATCCACGTGATGCCGCTCACGCTTGCGGCTATCTTGTTGCTTTCCTCAAGATAAATGAGAATTGCCTTGAGCGTGTTGTGGTTGACCTGCCTTGGAAGCATTCGCTTGAGCTGCGCAACGGTAATCACGCTCTCTTTCGCGCTTGCAATTGCCTTCTCCACCATGATAACGGTATTGAGCGTCGGCGCGTGCAGCATTTTTTCCAGCCGGATTGCTTTTGTCATAAAAATCACTTTTTGTTATAAGTTGATAACAATTTAAGGGTTTGGATGGTTTAGCATTCAGTAGATCCGAACATCTTTTAGCACAGAAAGTGTTTTGCTTTTTCTCCTCGTAGAAAGGACGCGACCAAAATCAGCCTGAAGCTTCAGACGTCATTTTTCGGCGCGGAATGTGATGTCT